>OBYX01000145.1_pt1 | contig 14778 bp, 5 predicted proteins | sample 1476831 | NCBI WGS metagenome assembly OBYX01 (sample SAMEA2580219, study PRJEB22360) | human gut metagenome | biome: human gut; feature: human-associated habitat; material: faeces | place: Denmark | collected 2008/2010 | reverse complement strand
GCTCCTGTGAAAGCAACGATACATGTGCCTTTCACGGTGAGTGTAGGCGGCAACAATGTGCACTCTAAGGCACCTGCTGTTTCTACATTACCCACCAGCGCTTGTCCCAAGAGATAGCTTTCACTATCCATAGGACCTGCTACAGGCATACCATATTGTTGGAACCCAACGCGACCTTTATCTTGAATGGTAGTGTACATGCCAGGTGCATTTACGTAGATAGATAATTTATTAAACTCATTAATAGCCACGCAACTCACCTACCTCTACTTCATACATGGATGACGCATAGTCCGCCCCCAATACTTTAATGCGATTATATTCCGCTTCATCTATGGGCACATAGCGCACATAGTCGCCAGCACTCAATAGCGCCGCTTGTTTCTTAGACATGTCATACATCGTTACCGGTGTACGGCCAATGATTTGCCAGCCCCCTGGAGAGTCGGATGGATACGTGCCAGTTTGTTCCCCTGCAATACCTACAGAACCTGCAGGTATCAATGTTCTTGGTGAGGATAAACGAGGTGTTGCAATACGTGGATCCATGCCGCCCAAATAGGTAAAACCAGGAATGAAGCCAAGCATATATACCAAGTAATCAGTACCACTATGAATGGCTACAACCTCATCTTCAGTTAGATTATTATGAGAGGCTACAAAACCAAGGTCTGGACCAAACTCACCACCGTACACGGTAGGAATTTCCACGACGGTAACAAGTTCATTAGCATTATCTGTTACAGTCTGCTCCAATGTAGGCTCAATGATGTTACACAATTCTGCATAGGAGTATAACATAGCATCATATTGCAAAAGCAATGCACAATAGGTAGGTACTAATTCAATAATACCCTCTAGATTCAGCTCTTGAATTCGCTCTATCGTTTGACGAATATGTCGATTAATCTTTGGATCGATGACTTGACCAAAATCAATAGAGATAGCGCAATCCCCTACAGGTGAAATTATAGGTTTCATAGGTATCTCCTTCCTAAAACCAGAAAGAACCATTACCTTCAAACGAAAATAATGGTACTTTCATAATTATCAAATTAACCAAGTAATTTAGCAATGCCTTGTAAGGATGTAACGCCGATGTAAGCTGTTACAAGTACTACAATCCATCCTGTATAGTATAACAGTTTATTATGTTTGTAGTCCCCTACGATTTCAGATTTATGAGTAGCAAAGAGCATTACTGCCAATGTAATCGGCAAGATTAAGCCGTTTACGGAGCCAGCCAAAATCAACAAGGATGCTGGTTTACCAATGAAGATCAAAATACATGTAGAAACGAAGATAAATGTCATAATAGTCAATTTCTCATTGCGTTCTACCACTTTGAACAATGTTTTTAAGAAGGACACGGATGTGTACGCTGCACCTACTACAGATGTTAAGGCTGCACAGAAGAACACGATACCGAATAATTTATGACCGATTTCACCAGCACCAAGAAGGAATGCAGAACCAGCTGGATCTTTAGGGTCTAGTGCATAGCCCATAGACACAACGCCCAGAACCGCTAAGAATAACAAGATACGAACCACTGCATCTACGGACATACCCATGAAGGCTGCACGACGTACATCTTTCAAATGTTCTTGACCAGTAATACCCGCATCAATGAGGCGGTGACCGCCAGAGAATGTAATGTAACCACCTACGGTACCACCGATAAGGGTAATAGTTGCAAGCCATGGATAATGCGTCGGTGCCACCGCATGAGTAGCCGCTTCAGCCACTGGCGGATTTGTAGAAAACGCCACATAACCAATTAATACAAGCATTACCGTACCAAGAATTTTGGCTGTGTTGTCTAGTACACCACCCATTTTTGGAGATGCGAATAATAGAATACCAAGGATACCACTGATAGCCGCTGCAGTCGTTGTATCAATACCAAATACAATGTTTAGGCCCATAGACGCGCCCCCAATGTTACCAATATTGAACGCAAGACCCCCAAGAGAAATCAAGAATGCTACGAAATAGCCAAGTCCTGGCAATACTTTATTCGCAATATCTTGACCACGCATTTTAGATATGCCAATGATGGTCCACACATTAAGCTGTGCAATAATTGAAAAAATAACAGACACAATGATGGCAAACGCAAAATCTGCTTTTAAATCATTTGTAAATGCCGCCGTTTGTAACATAAAGCCCGGCCCAATAGAGGACGTGGCCATCAAGAAAGCTGCCCCCAAGAGGACAGATAAACTTGCTTTACCTGAAATTGGTTTCATAAAAACCTCCACACAATAATTTATTTAATAACGATCTATTATGTATTTACTATTTACTACATATTTACTACATATTTACTACATATTTACTATTTATTACGTATTTGCTATGTATTGCTTATTTTATAATCGCCGTTTTACTATTTACGGTTTTGAAAATTAGCCACTGTAACGCCCGCTTTTGTAAGGCCTTCACGGATGTAATTTGTGAAAGCTATCGCTTCTGGGTTATCTCCGTGTACGCAAACGGAATTAGCTACAATATCGATTGTGTTACCTGTATTAGTGACAACCTTACCTTCTGTAACCATCATAAGTACTCGTTCAAGAGCCTCTTGAGGGTCTTTAATGAAAGCCCCCGGTTCTGTACGAGGCACCAATGTACCTTCATCAGTATAACCGCGGTCAGCAAATACCTCCTGAATTACAGGAATGCCTCGACGCTGTGCTTCTTTTGCAATATAGCTACCGCTCAACACCATAGCTGCGATATTAGGGTTTACTGCTTGCAATCCATCTAATACAGCATCCGCCAATGCAGGAGTTACACAAGCAGTGTTATAAAAAGCACCATGTAATTTCATATGTTGCAATGTAACACCATAGCTATCACAGAAGGCTTGTAGTGCACCAACTTGATATATCATATATGCTTTAGCCTCTGCAGGATTGACTGCCATTGCTCGACGACCAAAGCCCATTAAATCAGGATACCCAGGATGAGCCCCTACGGCTACGCTCTTTTCCTTGCACATGCGAACTGTAGCATCCATAATGAGAGGATCTCCAGCATGCCATCCACAGGCAACATTAGCACTTGTGACGTGATTTAACACTTCACCATCCATGCCTAATGTGTAGTTGCCAAAACTTTCACCTAAATCGCTATTTAGATCTACATAATGTGACATCAATAATCTCCTCCCTTTCTTCATCTCTTTTTTAAATTCTATAGAATTTATAAATATTGATATGATTATACTAAATTTACAAATGTTTTACCAATGATTTTTATCATATCTAGAAAATTATTTTATAATTGTATATTAGAGAAAAACATAAAAAGAGCTCAATCTACATTATATAGATTGAGCTCTTTTGTAACTTATAGAGATGAGAAACTAATTATTGTAATTTAGAAAGTATCAAATCAACTTTACGTTGCATTTCTTCATTTTGCTCACGAAGCATTTTGTTTTCTGCAATAATAGCTGCATTTTCAGAAGACTGTTTGTCTAACATGGCTTGCATTTCACTATTTTGTGCTTTTAATGCAGATACTTCATCTTGCATTACATAAATAGAACTAATAGGACCACCCTTATAGCGATCAGGAATATTTTTTCTTTCACTACTAGAACCAAATTTATGAGTCACACCCGCATTAAGCATTGCATCTTGGCTATCTAAAGATGCACCAATATTAAACATAGTATCTTCATTAGCATAATGCGCTACACCAAGAGCTACAGCTGTTTGAGATTTATAATTACCAATACCAGCCATAATTTGTGTTGGGGCTAATGGATCATATTGAATTGGTTTCAACGCAGCCAATGCAGCCGCATTAGCACCTGCCTTACTAGCATACTTTTTAGCAGCACCATCTGCCATGCCAGCAAGACTCTTCACCGCTTGATCAACTTGTTGCTTATTAACTGCATCAGTAGGACGTGTAGCTGCCGCCACATTATTAATTTGTTTACCGCCCATATCTAAATTGCTATCCATTGATACACTGCTAGGAGTAGATCCATTTGACGCATTAAAGGTCATAGTTGGTGCACCAGAACCACTACCAGTAATTGAAGATACCCCAGAGATATGATCAGCTTGCTTATCAATTGTAATACCGCCAACAGACACTTTATCGAAAGTTACTTCTTTCTTAGTTGCTACTGTAATATCCTTACCAGTATTAGTAATTGTTATATTATGGCCATCATTGAAAGTAACAGTATCTCCACCTTTTACAGTTTCCGGTGCCATACTATTTACTTTTACATGCCAAGCAGCCGTATCCTTAATCACGTTTTTACCAGCTTGATCAATATTACTTAAATCCTTTTTCGCCGCATTATTTGCTAAGGCTGCCGTATTATTAATCGTGTTCATCGTAGCATCATCTAGGCCCACTGTTACAGACTGACCATTCGCCTCTGTAGTAATACCATTTGTACCATCGATATGAAGCACTTGGTCTTTAAGTTTTATATTACCGGTTCCATTATTACCTGCAATATTCAAGGAAATATTATCTGTAGCATTTTGTAATCTATTAACAGCCGTATCTAACTGATTTTTATTAATTGCAGAATGCGGTGTAGTACCATCAGCTACATTTTTAATTTCCGTATTACCTGCATCAATACCAGAGCCATTCACTTTAACAGTATTTGTGCCATCCGTAGCAGTCAAACCATTTGGTGTTACTGTTGTTGTATTCGTACCATCGGTTGTAGATAAGCCGCCTTTTGTAAGCGCTGTTGTATTACCTGCTGCATCTGTTGCAGTAACACCGTCTTTCGTAGTCACAGTGGATACACCAGTGTTATCTTTAATTTCAGATTTCGTTGGTGCCAATGTTTGTGTATTACCCGCTGCATCAGCAATCGTAGTAGTACCACCAGTCATAGTCGTTGTGTTACCTGCAGCATCGGTGTACGTAGCAGAGTTTAAACCAATTAAATCTTTAGCTAATTTAACATTTAATGTACCAGCACCATCAGATACAACACCAATATTATTATCTGACAGTTTAGTAGTATCAGTTATGCCACCTTTAATAGATAATACTTCTCCGTGCTTACGTACAGATGTATTACCAGTATCACCACCGAACTCGTGAGTTGCATCACTTGTAGCTTTACTAATGGCATCATCCATTTGCTTTTTATTAACAGCAGATGTATTGGTTGTGCCAGCAGCTACATTCTTAATTTCAGTGTTACCAGCATCAATACCAGAGCCATTCACCTTAACAGTATGTGTACCATCCGTAGCAGTAACGCCAGTAGGTGCTACTGTTGTAGTATTGGTACCATCGGTTGTAGATAAGCCACCTTTTGTAAGCGCTGTCGTATTACCTGCGCCATCAGTAGTGCTCACACCACCATTTGTTAACGCCGTTGTATTGCCTGCAGCATCTGTTGCAGTAACACCATCTTTTGTAGTCACAGTGGATACACCAGCAGCATCTTTAATTTCAGATTTTGTTGGTGCCAATGTTTGCGTATTACCCGCTGCATCAGCAATCGTAGTACTACCACCAGTCACAGTCGTTGTGTTACCTGCAGCATCTGTGTACGTAGCAGAAGTTAGACCTGTTAACGCTTTTGCCAACTTAAGGTTTAATGTACCTGTTGTAGCATCACCTAATACAGCAATATTACCATCTGTAAGATCTGCTGCGGCTGTAGATGCACCACCTTTAATGTTAAGTTGTTCACCATGTTTACGGCTTACAACAGTAGTATCATCACCACCGAACTCGTGAGTTGCATCACCTGTAGCTTTACTAATAGCATCATCCATTTGCTTTTTATTAACAGCAGATGTATTGGTTGTGCCAGCTGCTACATTTTTAATTTCTGTGTTGCCTGCATCAATACCAGAACCTTCTACCTTAACAGTATTTGTACCATCTGTAGCCGTCATACCATTTGGTGTTACCGTTGTTGTATTCGTACCATCGGTTGTAGATAAGCCACCTTTTGTAAGCGCTGTTGTATTACCTGCGCCATCAGTAGTGCTCACACCACCGTTTGTTAACGCCGTTGTATTGCCTGCGGCATCCTTTGCAGTAACACCATCTTTTGTAGTCACAGTGGATACACCAGCAGCATCTTTAATTTCAGATTTTGTTGGTGCCAATGTTTGCGTATTACCCGCTGCATCAGCAATCGTAGTACTACCACCAGTCACAGTCGTTGTGTTACCTGCAGCATCTGTGTACGTAGCAGAAGTTAGACCTGTTAACGCTTTTGCCAACTTAAGGTTTAATGTACCTGTTGTAGCATCACCTAATACAGCAATGTTACCGTCTGTAAGATCTGCTGCGGCTGTAGATGCACCACCTTTAATGTTGAGTTGTTCGCCATGTTTACGGCTTACAACGGTAGTATCATCACCACCGAACTCGTGCGTTGCATCGCCTGTAGCTTTACTGATAGCATCATCCATTTGCTTTTTATTAACAGCAGATGTATTTGTTGTGCCAGCTGCTACATTTTTAATTTCTGTGTTACCTGCATCAATACCAGTACCTTCTACCTTAACAGTATTTGTACCATCAGTAGCAGTCATACCATTTGGTGTTACTGTTGTTGTATTCGTACCATCTGTTGTAGATAAACCGCCTTTTGTAAGTGCTGTTGTATTGCCTGCGGCATCCTTAGCAGTCACACCATCTTTCGTAGTCACAGTGGATACACCAGCATTATCTTTAATTTCAGATTTTGTTGGTGCCAATGTCTGTGTATTACCCGCTGCATCAGCAATCGTAGTGGAGCCACCAGTTACAGTCGTTGTATTACCTGTTGCATCTGTGTACGTAGCAGATGTTAAACCTGTTAAGGCTTTTGCCAATTTAAGGTTTAATGTACCTGTTGTGGCATCACCTAATACAGCAATGTTACCGTCTGTAAGATCTGCTGCAGTTGTAGATGCACCACCTTTAATGTTAAGCTGTTCGCCATGTTTACGGCTTACAACAGTAGTATCATCACCACCGAACTCATGCGTTGCATCACCTGTAGCTTTATTAATGGCATCATCCATTTGCTTTTTATTAACAGCAGATGTATTTGTTGTGCCAGCTGCTACATTCTTAATTTCTGTGTTGCCTGCATCAATACCAGAGCCATTCACCTTAACAGTATTTGTGCCATCCGTAGCAGTAACGCCAGTAGGTGCTACTGTTGTAGTATTAGTACCATCTGTAGTAGATAAGCCGCCTTTGGTAAGTGCTGTCGTATTGCCTGCACCATCAGTAGTGCTTACACCACCATTCGTCAACGCCGTTGTATTGCCTGCCGCATCTGTTGCAGATAAACCACCTTTTGTAAGCGCTGCCGTATTACCTGCAGCATCTGTTGCAGTTACACCATCTTTTGTAGTCACAGTGGATACACCAGCAGCATCTTTAATTTCAGATTTTGTTGGTGCCAATGTTTGTGTATTACCTGCTGCATCAGCAATTGTAGTAGTACCACCAGTCACAGTGGTTGTGTTACCTGCTGCATCTGTGTACGTAGCAGATGTTAAACCTGTTAACGCTTTTGCCAATCTAACATTTAATGTACCAGCACCATCGGATACAACGCCAATATTACCTGTTGTTAAGTCAGCTGGTGTAGTCACGCCACCTTTAATGGATAATACTTCACCATGTTTACGAACAGAGGTTGTACCTGTATCACCATCAAATTTATGTTCTGCATCAGCTAATGCTTGTGCATTATTAGCATTTGCTTTTGTAACAGCTTCGTTAATCGCTTTCGCTACATTTTGTGTTGTCGCTACGCCATCTTTACCGGCTGTAGTACCTTGTGTAGATCCTGCAGCACCTACGTTACCAGTAGCATCATCAAGAACTAGCTTACCTTCTTCTACATTGACTGTATATGTTTTTACACCGCCTGTAGTAGCATCAGATACTGTTGCTAAACCAGTCCCAGCAACATTAACTGCATCTTGTGCAGCATTAACTGCTACCGCTTTCACTGCATTTTCAGATACGGCTACTTCATACGTTTCATTCTTTGCCGTACCAGTTTGGCCTGTTACAGTTGCTAAGTTGTTATCGCCAGTCAATGTTTTAGCTACTACTTTTTCAGTAGAAGTTGCTGCTGTTTGTGCATTAGCAATGGCCGTATCCATTTGACCTTTGCTTACTGCAGAATCTGCAGCAGTTGCATCAGCAATGCCTTTAATTTCTTTACCGCCTGCATTAATACCATCTGTTTTATCGATAGTAATACCACCAACTGTTACTTTATCGAAAGATACGGTTTTAGCTGTACCAATCGTAATATTGCGACCTGTATTGGTAATAGTAATATTATCGCCGTTAATGAAGTCTACCGTATCGCCACCAGTTACCTCTGTTGTAGCACCTGTATTAGTTGTAACCTTCCAAGTACCACCAGCTTTAACAGCATCTTCCATTTGCTTTTTATTAACCGCAGATGTTGCTGTTGTACCAGCTGCTACATTCTTAATTTCAGTGTTGCCTGCATCAATACCAGAACCTTCGACCTTAACAGTATGTGTACCATCCGTAGCAGTAACGCCAGTAGGTGCTACTGTTGTAGTATTGGTACCATCTTTAGTAGATAAGCCACCTTTAGTAAGTGCTGTGGTATTACCTGCGGCATCTGTTGCAGTAACACCATCTTTTGTAGTCACAGTGGATACACCAGCAGCATCTTTAATTTCAGATTTTGTTGGTGCCAATGTTTGCGTATTACCCGCTGCATCAGCAATTGTAGTAGAACCACCTGTCACAGTCGTTGTGTTACCTGCTGCATCTGTGTACGTAGCAGATGTTAGACCTGTTAATACTTTTGCCAATCTAACATTTAATGTACCAGCACCATCAGATACAACGCCAATATTACCTGTTGTTAAGTCAGCTGGTGTAGTCACACCACCTTTAATAGATAATACTTCACCGTGCTTACGAACAGAGGTTGTGCCTGTATCACCATCAAATTTGTGTTCTGCATCAGCTAATGCTTGTGCATTATTAGTATTTGCTTTTGTAACAGCTTCATTAATGGCTTTCGCTACATTTTGTGTTGTGGCTACGCCATCTTTACCGGCTGTAGTACCTTGTGTAGATCCAGCAGCACCGATGTTGCCAGTGGCATCATCAAGAACTAGCTTGCCTTCTTCTACATTGACTGTATATGTTTTTACACCGCCTGTAGTAGCATCAGATACTGTTGCTAAACCAGTCCCAGCAACATTAACTGCATCTTGTGCAGCATTAACTGCTACCGCTTTCACTGCATTTTCAGATACGGCTACTTCATACGTTTCATTCTTTGCCGTACCAGTTTGGCCTGTTACAGTTGCTAAGTTGTTATCGCCAGTCAATGTTTTAGCTACTACTTTTTCAGTAGAAGTTGCTGCTGTTTGTGCATTAGCAATGGCCGTATCCATTTGACCTTTGCTTACTGCAGAATCTGCAGCAGTTGCATCAGCAATGCCTTTAATTTCTTTACCGCCTGCATTAATACCATCTGTTTTATCGATAGTAATACCACCAACTGTTACTTTATCGAAGGATACGGTTTTAGCAGTACCAATCGTAATATTGCGACCTGTATTGGTAATGGCAATATTATCGCCATTAATAAAGTCTACCGTATCGCCACCAGTTACCTCTGTTGTAGCACCTGTATTGGTTGTAACCTTCCAAGTGCCTCCAGCCTTAACAGCATCTTCCATTTGTTGTTTATTAACCGCAGATGTTGCTGTTGTACCAGCTGCTACATTCTTAATTTCTGTGTTGCCTGCATCAATACCAGAGCCTTCTACCTTAACAGTATGTGTACCATCCGTAGCAGTAACGCCAGTAGGTGCTACTATTGTAGTATTGGTACCATCTTTAGTAGATAAGCCACCTTTAGTAAGTGATGTGGTATTACCTGCGGCATCTGTTGTAGTAACACCATCTTTTGTAGTCACAGTGGATACACCAGCAGCATCTTTAATTTCAGATTTTGTTGGTGCCAATGTTTGCGTATTACCCGCTGCATCAGCAATTGTAGTAGAACCACCTGTCACAGTCGTTGTGTTACCTGCTGCATCTGTGTACGTAGCAGATGTTAGACCTGTTAATACTTTTGCCAATCTAACATTTAATGTACCAGCACCATCAGATACAACGCCAATATTACCTGTTGTTAAGTCAGCTGGTGTAGTCACACCACCTTTAATAGATAATACTTCACCGTGCTTACGAACAGAGGTTGTGCCTGTATCACCATCAAATTTGTGTTCTGCATCAGCTAATGCTTGTGCATTATTAGTATTTGCTTTTGTAACAGCTTCATTAATGGCTTTCGCTACATTTTGTGTTGTGGCTACGCCATCTTTACCGGCTGTAGTACCTTGTGTAGATCCAGCAGCACCGATGTTGCCAGTGGCATCATCAAGAACTAGCTTGCCTTCTTCTACATTGACTGTATATGTTTTTACACCGCCTGTAGTAGCATCAGATACTGTTGCTAAACCAGTCCCAGCAACATTAACTGCATCTTGTGCAGCATTAACTGCTACCGCTTTCACTGCATTTTCAGATACGGCTACTTCATACGTTTCATTCTTTGCCGTACCAGTTTGGCCTGTTACAGTTGCTAAGTTGTTATCGCCAGTCAATGTTTTAGCTACTACTTTTTCAGTAGAAGTTGCTGCTGTTTGTGCATTAGCAATGGCCGTATCCATTTGACCTTTGCTTACTGCAGAATCTGCAGCAGTTGCATCAGCAATGCCTTTAATTTCTTTACCGCCTGCATTAATACCATCTGTTTTATCGATAGTAATACCACCAACTGTTACTTTATCGAAGGATACTGTTTTAGCAGTACCAATCGTAATATTGCGACCTGTATTGGTAATGGCAATATTCTCACCATTAATGAAGTCTACCGTATCCCCACCAGTTACCTCTGTTGTGGCACCTGTATTTGTTCTAACCTTCCACGTACCACCAGCTTTAACAGCATCTTCCATTTGTTGTTTATTAACCGCAGATGTTGCTGTTGTGCCAGCTGCTACATTCTTAATTTCTGTGTTACCTGCATCAATACCAGAGCCATTCACCTTAACAGTATGTGTACCAGCTGTAGCAGTAACGCCAGTAGGTGCTACTGTTGTAGTATTGGTACCATCTGTAGTAGATAAACCACCTTTAGTCATGGACGTTGTGTTACCTGCACCATCAGTAATGGTAGAGGAAGCACCCGTTACAGTTTGTGTATTGCCCGCACCATCAGTATAAGTAGCAGATGTTAAACCTGTTAACGCTTTTGCCAATCTAACATTTAATGTACCGGCACCATCGGATACAACACCAATATTACCAGTTGTTAAGTCAGCTGGTGTTGTTACTCCACCTTTAATAGATAATACTTCACCATGTTTACGAACAGAGGTTGTGCCTGTATCACCATCAAACTTGTGTTCTGCATCAGCTAATGCTTGTGCATTATTAGTATTTGCTTTTGTAACAGCTTCATTAATGGCTTTCGCTACATTTTGTGTTGTGGCTACGCCATCTTTACCGGCTGTAGTACCTTGTGTAGATCCAGCAGCACCGATGTTGCCAGTGGCATCATCAAGAACTAGCTTGCCTTCTTCTACATTGACTGTATATGTTTTTACACCGCCTGTAGTAGCATCAGATACTGTTGCTAAACCAGTCCCAGCAACATTAACTGCATCTTGTGCAGCATTAACTGCTACCGCTTTCACTGCATTTTCAGATACGGCTACTTCATACGTTTCATTCTTTGCCGTACCAGTTTGGCCTGTTACAGTTGCTAAGTTGTTATCGCCAGTCAATGTTTTAGCTACTACTTTTTCAGTAGAAGTTGCTGCTGTTTGTGCATTAGCAATGGCCGTATCCATTTGACCTTTGCTTACTGCAGAATCTGCAGCAGTTGCATCAGCAATGCCTTTAATTTCTTTACCGCCTGCATTAATACCATCTGTTTTATCGATAGTAATACCACCAACTGTTACTTTATCGAAAGATACATTTTTCGCAGTACCAATCGTAATGTTGCGACCTGTATTCGTAATGGCAATATTATCGCCGTTAACAAAATTTACTGTTTCCCCACCTGCTACAGCAGTATTATTGCTACCATTAGTAGACACATTCCATGTAGCACAGTTTTAGCAAGATCTTTAATATGTGTATCCCCAGCTGCAGATAAATTAGATAAATCCTTATTAGCTGCATTTGCCGCTTGTGCCACAGCATCTTTTAGTTTTTGTGTAGACGCTACAGATACATTAGCGCCACTAGCAGATGTACTAATTAAAGCATCACTACCACTTTCACCATTAATATTAAACTTGATACCACTAGCTGAGTTTAAAGCTTGACCTGTAGTAGAACCAGATTGAGCTGCTAATGTAATAGTATTTTTACCTAATTCACTAGTAGAATCAGCGACAGTCTTAACCGCTGCATCCATTTGGCTCTTATTAACAGCATCAGTACCAGCTATACCTTGGCTTACGCCAGATATAACTTTATTTCCAGCATTAATACCTGAAGATGTTACAGATGGACCACCTGAAATTGTTAATCCATTAGTATTCAAAGTACTATTTCCAGTTTTGATACTTTTACCAGAAACCTCACCAGTTGTACCATTTAAAACAATCTGATTAGCACCAGTGCCGACTGTTACAGAATCAGCTGTAAGCTGACTAGTTGTCCCTACCGTGATTGTTGTACCTGATTGTGTAAGTGCAATATTATTACCATTTTGCAAAGTAACCTTAGTACCACCGGAAACCTTTTGGGCTGCCCCTGTATTAACCGCTAAATTCCATGCAGAACCTTCTTTAGCTTTATTAATAGCAGTTGCGACATTTTGAGCCGTTGCCAATCCATCAGCACCAGATATAGACGCCGTTCCTGCCGCATCACTTTGGATTGTACCTTTAGTAGTATTAATATTAACCGTATTACCAGTCATAGAGGTAGTAATATAAGAGCCACTAGCTCCCTTAACATTAAAATCTACATTACTATTGTTTAATGATTGACTAGAACGCGTACCACTATCTGCACCTAAAGAAATAGTACGTTTTACAGCTGCTTGGGAATCATCAATAGATTTTTTAGTAGCTGCATTTAAATCATAAGTAACCTGTCCATTAGTTCCTACTGTCGCTACTGTGGATGTGCCATTAGTAAAATTAAGTCCATCGGATAATTTAACACTATTAGCTGTACTGCCATTAGCTTTGTAAGTAATTTTTTGATCCGCATTGGCTTGATTAATGGCTTCTGCTACATTTCTAGCATCGGCCATCCCTGCACTTGCACTTGCAGTACCGTTTGAAACGGTAATATCTTTTTTAACGCCCTTAACAGTTATGCCTTGGTTCGCTGCAGTTGTTGTTACATATGTTGTATCACCTGTAACAGCTAGCTTACTATTTGCTAAATTAACATCGCCACTGGAACTGTTATCACCAGTAAAAGCTAAATTAACACTCTTAAGTTGAGCTACGTTAACAGCATCTGTATCCTTTGTACCAGCTGCAAGACCTATCATTTGACGTGTATTAGTACCATCGCCAATAGATACAGCCCCCCAGGTACTTGTCAACGTATTTCCAGTTAACCCAGCATATTTATTTGTACGATTTGCATTAGCATCATATCCAGATGCACCTGACGCCGTATCTGCTTTAGAATATGTACCTAATGCGACACCTCTTGCTACAGTAGCTTCTGAACCGCCACCAATGGCTATTGCATACTCTTGATTCGCAACAGATCTCATACCAATGGCAGTAGCAAATGTAGCTGAAGCGGTACTTTGTGGGCCTAGGGCTGTTGCAGATGCCCCTGTCGCCTTACTTGTTTTACCTAATGCTACAGCATTAAGTAAACTAGCTTCTGCGTCTTGCCCAATGGCAATTGTATCACCATTTTTCGCTTTTGCATTTTTACCTAATGCAAGAGAATCCGTACCAGTTGCTTGAGATGCTGTACCAATAGACACTGCATCACCACCACTTGCAACAGTATTTTTACCTATTGCTACAGAAGTATCTCCACTAGATGTAGCGGACTCGCCTAAGGCCACCGAACTAGTCCCGCCAGATGCAGCGTTAAATCCTCCTGCATAGGAGTTAGCCCCTGTAGCTTTAGCATTAGCGCCAACAGCTACAGCTATTTGACCTGAGGCAGCTGCTCGTTCGCCTAATGCCATTCCATGAATTGCCGAGACATCAGCTTGATAGCCAATCGCAATTCCATAGTCCTGACTTGATTTTGATTCACGCCCCACTGACACATTATATGAACCCTTAGCCCAAGATCTGGTACCTAGTGCAAGTGCCGAATTTCCTTCTGCATAAGATCCAGTACCTACCGCAACAGATGGGTTAACTGTTGATCCTACGGTAGTCCCCCATGCTTGGCTATTATAGCCAAGCGCTACTGACGCTTGTGAGCCATTACCGTTTTCATTAATAGCTTGTACATTTGTAATACTAACTGTTTGCATCGCTAAAGTAGCCAAAATACTGGCTACAATAATTTTCTTTTTTCCTGTTGTATTTTTAGCAATTTCTGATACGACTACATAGCATTGTTTGCTTTTAGACCAAATAACCTTAAAGATCTTATTCATGCTGTTCCCCTTAAATATTTAACACTCTGGATACATAATATAGTATCTCATTATTTTTTGTTTTTATATTTACATACATTTCCATATAAAACCATTGTTACATTTTAAAAGTAATCTTCATTATTTTATCA
>OBYX01000142.1_pt1 | contig 14976 bp, 18 predicted proteins | sample 1476831 | NCBI WGS metagenome assembly OBYX01 (sample SAMEA2580219, study PRJEB22360) | human gut metagenome | biome: human gut; feature: human-associated habitat; material: faeces | place: Denmark | collected 2008/2010 | reverse complement strand
GTATATTCAACATTATCAGCTAGAACGTCCACATATTGGTATTTCAACGGCTGGTGTAGTTGACACTGAACGAAAAGCAATTATTTACGCTGGTCCTACAATTGCAAATTACAATGGTACTGATTTCCAACAACATTTGGGAGATTTGTCTGATCATATTACAGTACATAATGATGTTGATGCAGCGTTGTTAGGAGAACTTGTATTACATAAGTATCCAGAAAGCCATATTTTCTGTTTAACATTAGGCACTGGTATTGGAGGTGCGTTTTACACACAACAACATGGCTTATATACAGGGGCGCGTTATCACGCAAATGAAATTGGCTACTTACTTTACCGTTCAAGCGATGGTTTAACTTATGAGCAACGGGCTTCAACATCTGCTTTGAAAGCGTTAATTAAAGCATACGGCTTAGATGCAAACATCAGCGTTCCTGCACTTTTTGACCTTGCAGAAGCTGACGACAAGCAATCTGTCCAACTGCTTAATGATTGGGGAAATGCTGTTGCTGAGGGAATTGCGCAAATACAAATCATCTATGATCCAGATTTAATCTTAATTGGTGGTGGTATTTCCTCACAAGGTGACAGGCTTATTCAATATATCGAACCCCATATTCAGCACTATTTACCCCATGGCTACGGAGGCGCTCGACTTCAAACAACACGCACGAAAAACCATGCTGCTTTGTATGGTGCACTTGTTGAATGATAAAGGGAGCAGGACTACGAATTCATTATGAATTCTGTCCCGCTCCCTTATCAATTGGTTCTAGTAATGATGTACCAATCTTTAGCTTATAATCACTATTTACCTAATATTGTCTGTCGTGTATGCTGATAAAGTTGATTCATATGGGGATCGTTTAATAGGAGATAACTGACAATATCCATTAAAAAGAAAGTGGCAATTTGCGTATTAATAAATTGAGAATCATTAATTCGAGATTGATCCGTAGTAATCAGTACTAAGTCTGCCTTTTCAGTAATACTACTACCTTCATAATTCGTTATAACCGCAACATATGCGCCTTGATCATGTGCAATCGCTGCTGCTTCAATTAATTCTATCGTCTCTCCACTATTAGAAATAGCAACAAACATATCTTGCGCTGACAATAAGGACGCCGATATTTTCATCTGATGCGCATCTGTGGACACCATTCCTTTTAAGCCCATACGCATCGTTCGATAATAAAATTCGCTGGCTGTTAACCCAGAACTACCTAAACCAGCATAGTTAATTTGACGTCTTGTTTTTAAATTATGCGCAAAGCGTTTAATCTTTTCCTCAGAAATAAATTCCCCTGTCTGTTGTATAATACGTTGGTGATAACGGTGAATTTGTTGTACTAGTGGCGCATTTTCGACTATTTTTTCAGATTTTTCATGTTGTACACTAAATTTCATATCTTGAAAGTTATCATAGCCTAACTTATTACTGAAACGTGTAATAGTGGCCGGAGACGTACCAATGGCATAAGCAAGAGAATTAATAGTAGAAAAGCGATCATCTAATTCTTGTTCTTGAATAAATGTGACAATTTTGCGATCCATTTTTGTTAGTATGTGCCGACTACGTTGTACTCTATTATCAAATTTCATCATCCTCAGTCCTTTATTCGTATTAACTTGAGTGTAGACTATTTGAAAATCTTTTTCAAAAGTTAAATTTAAATTGATAAAAAATTTCTTAATGATATGATGATATTAACCAATCATTCTAGACCTATCTTTTACAAATTAAACAAAAGTAATTGGAGTGTTTAACATGTTACCACAAGGATTAATTGTTTCTTGCCAAGCTTTACCTGATGAACCATTACATTCATCATTTATTATGTCTAAGATGGCTTTAGCCGCTTATCAAGGAGGCGCAGTTGGCATCAGAGCCAACACTAAAGAAGATATACTCGCGATAAAGCGCGAAGTCAATTTACCAGTTATTGGTATTGTTAAACGAGATTATGCCAATTCGGATGTCTTTATTACCGCAACGTCTAAGGAAGTCGATGAATTGATCGCTAGTGGCTGTGACGTTATTGCGTTAGATGCGACGAAACAAACTCGCCCAAAAGAAACGCTGTCAGAATTAGTTGACTATATTCGACAACATGCACCAAACGTAGAAATTATGGCAGATATTTCGACATTAGACGAAGCTCAGCAAGCAGATAAGTTAGGATTTGATTATATTGGCACAACATTAAGAGGCTATACCTCATATACTAAAGGCCATATTTTATACGAAAATGAATTTGCTTTTTTAAAGGATGTACTGAATTCAGTTTCAGCCAAAGTTATAGCTGAAGGCAATGTCATCACACCAGAAATGTATAAACAAGTGAGTGATTTAGGCGTTTATTGTACTGTCGTTGGCGGTGCAATCACTCGACCAAAACAAATTACCGAACGCTTTATTAAAGCGATAGCTGAAGATTAATTTACACATTTATTTTAAAATTGAATGTCATTGGAGGTGTTTCAAATATGAGAATTTTAAATCTTGGAGACCAGCAAACAGCTAGTCGCTACGTCGCTATAGAATTAATTAAATTACTCCAAGATAAACCTGACGCAATATTAGGTTTAGCAACAGGAGCTACGATGACAAGCGTTTATCCATATTTCACTGATCTATTAGATTTAAATCACATAGATGTCTCTCAAGTGCACACATTTAACCTCGATGAGTATGTTGGTTTAGACGCACATCATGAGCACAGTTATCATCACTATATGCATGAACGCTTATTTGACAACTATTCTGGCTGGAATAAAGCGTTCATCCATATCCCAAATGGTGCGGCAGACAATCTTGAAAGCGAAGCATTGCGCTATGAAACATTATTACAATCGGTTGGTCAACGTGATATTCAACTGTTAGGTATTGGTCAAAATGGGCACATTGGCTTTAATGAGCCAGGAACACCTTTTGATAGTCACACCCGCGTCGTTAATTTGACGACATCCACGATTCAAGCTAATAGTGTGCATTTCTCTAAGTTAGCAGATGTTCCTAAACAAGCCATATCTATGGGTCTAGATAACATCACACGCGCGAAACGTATTATACTATTAGCGTTTGGTGACAAGAAACATGATGCCCTACAAAGATTGATAGATGGACATATTACTGAAGATTTACCTGCGTCTATTTTACATCAACATGAACGTGTAGATGTGATTGTTGATAACGCGCTTTATCAATCATTAAACATTTAGTTGACCAAAATACACTAAATAACATACTATAAAAGCCATTCTGTGTAGTTAACGTTTCTACATAGAATGGCTTTATATTCCGGTTTGATATTTGACTTATTTATATTCAAATAATTTTAAGATAAATAGTGCTATTAAACTAATAAGAATACAGATACCACATGCTGATACAAAAATAATTTCAGTTTCTTGCCAGGCCATCTCAAAGACAACGCCTGCTTTAGTTATGATGCTATTAGAGATAAAGTTGACAATCGCCAAAGCAATAATCGCTAATGTTGCAGCTAATAACAGCATATTAAAGAAAAAGATAGCATTAGGAAATCTATAATTACTTTGCATATAATACGCCTCCTAAATTTTTTTATTATGGTCTTAATTTATCTATTCCCCAAGTGAACGGTATCGATGCATACAACCTGCTTTGATTGTTGTTAATACTTGAATATCATCATCAACAATAACTAAGTCAGCGTCTTTACCTACTGCTATACTACCCTTTTGATCATCAATTTTTAACGCGATTGCCTGATTTAAACTGGCTACGCGCCACACTTGGTCTAGTCCTTGTCCAGTAAAGGTCATCACATTTTTCAGTCCATCATTCATTTTCAAAATACTTCCAGCTAAAGATCCTGATGCTAGACGCGCTTCTGACCCTTTAACGATAACATTTTGACCGCCTAGGTCGTATTCTCCATCAGACATGCCTTTAGCACGCATGGCATCAGTAATAAGATAGAAATGTTCATGTCCTTTGAGTTGATACGCAAGTTTAACCGCTGTTGGATGTGAATGAATACCATCAACAATCACTTCCGTATTTAATCCTGAATTGGTCCATGCTGCGCCGAAAACTCCTGGCTTGCGATGCTCAAAGCCTGTCGCTGCATTGTATAAGTGTGTAATATGTTTCGCACCACATGTGACTGCCTCATTCGTTTGATCAAAATCCGCAACAGTATGACCTATTGAGAAAATAATATCATGATGTAGTGCAGCTAATGTCTCTTGTGCACCTTCCACTTCCGGTGCAAAGGTGATCACTTTAATTAAACCTTGCGCACTTTGTTGAAATTGTTGAATTTTATCCACGGAAGGTCGTTGCACATATTGTGGATTTTGTGCTCCCACTTTATGTTCTGAAATAAATGGCCCTTCTAAATGTATTCCCACAATTTCTGCTGCAGTTCCTTGTTGTTGTTCTTGATGATACTTAGCAATATTAGCTAAAGCTTTAATGATATTTTCATCAGACTGTGTCATTGTAGTTGCTAAGAAACTTGTCGTTCCTTCTGACAATAAATTTTCAGCTAAATGTTTTAACCCTTCATATGATGCATCCATGGCATCAGCACCATATCCCCCATGAATGTGAATATCAATAAATCCTGGTAGGACGTGCTGACCTTGTGCATCAACCGTTTCTAACATACCATCATATTTACCTGATTCGATTTGCTCAATACGTCCATCATTAATCACAACATATCCATGCTCAATCACTTGCTGTTCTGTGTAAATCTTCCCGTTAATTAGCGCATATTTAGACATACGATCCCTTCTTTTCTGTGTATAATGATTGTCTTATAACGCCTTTATTATATCATTTCAGACTCTGCTCTCCCATGCTTCTTGAAAAATGAAAAATCTTTTCATTATTAGATGTTTCACCATTGTCCATATATGATTGTGTTACTTTTTTCACCACAGCATTTGTAGTTAAAATCCATAAATTTTTGAATTATTTTAAAACTTATGGTTATACTTTTAACGACAATAAATTTAAACAAAGGGATGACTAAACAGCTCCATGTCTGACAAAAGGAAGAAAAATAACAATTTTGTTTATGCATTTTCCGTACTTATCATTTTAATCATCACTGCAATTGCCGGCTTATTTCCAAAAGCATTTGGATCACGGGCACAAGCAATTTATAATTTTTTGACTAATTCGTTTGGCTGGCTATTTTTACTAATTATCTTTATTCTCGACGTCTTTTTGATTTCCCTCGCTGTTTCACGTTATGGTCGCTTCAAGCTGGGAGATAATGATGAAGCGCCTGAATTTTCCACTATTTCATGGATTGGTATGCTATTTTCTGCTGGCTTAGGTGTTGGTATTGTCTTTTGGGGTGTAGCCGAACCATTGACGCACTATTTACATTCACCTTTTCCTGGGAAGATTACCAGTGAATCTGCATCATCTGCACGGCTAGCTATGGGATATACGTTCTTTCATTGGGGAATCTCTCAATGGTCTATATTTGCGATTGCCGGTTTAATAGTAGCATTCTTTCAATTTAGAAAAAAACGCAACGGACTCATTTCCACCGCAATGGAACCTGTCTTTGGTGAAGCTTATAAACGTCCATTTCGCAATATTATTGATATTTTAGCTATTATTGCCACTGTCATGGGTATTGCAACCTCAATTGGTCTTGGAATTTTACAGATTGGTGGCGGCCTTAACTATGTATTCCATATTCCAAATACAAATGTAACTAAGATAGGAATTACAATTTTAATGGTGTGTATCTTCTTAGGCTCTGCTTTAACCGGCTTAAATAGAGGCGTAAAATGGTTGAGCAATATCAACATTGGGTTAGGCGCACTGTTACTTATCTTTATGCTTATATTTGGTGATTTAAAATTTATTGTAGAATCTTATACGCTTGCGATTGGCGATTATATCACGCATTTTGTTGAATATAGTCTCCGTATTAATCCGTATCAAGGGGATAATTCTTGGGTGCAAAAATGGACCGTCTTTTATTGGGCCTGGGTTATTTCTTGGTCCCCATTTATTGGTGGTTTCGTGGCTCGTGTTTCTCGTGGGCGCACAATCCGCGAATTTGTCGTAGGGGTTCTGCTCGTGCCACCTTTAATTTCATTTTCATGGATAGCTGGCTTTGGCGGGACAGCATTAAAAATAGCACTTGGCGGTGATCCGATTGCTAATGTAGTCGATAAAGATTATACTGTAGCATTATTTGAGTTACTGTCTAAGTTCCCGATTAGCGACATCACTAGTGCCCTAGCCATTACCTTAATCTTTATCTTCATCGTTACTAGTGCGGATTCCACCACACATATCGTTGCTAGCATGGCCACAGGTGGTAAAGAAAATCCAAAAGTTAAACATAAAGTTATTTGGGGTTTATTAATCGGTGCTATATCGGTTGCTATGACGATTGCCGGGGGTTTAACAAGTTTACAATCTGCAGCCGTCGTTACTGGTTTGCCTTTTTCTATTATTTTGCTGTTAATGATTTTTTCTTTAATGCGTGCATTACGCAGAGAGCATACGAAACACTTTGCCATGACATATATTAATGATGATAAAGATTACACGATTAGCTTAGAAGAACGTGAAGATCAACAAGATAAACAACATGATTCTACAAACAATATAAATAAAAAGAAATAGCATAAAGGGAGCAGAACTGAACTCATTATGAATTCCTAGTCCTGCCTCGGCAAGTTGATTGGATTGAAATAAGCTTGGTATAAGCATATTTTCAATCCACTCAACTACTGCCAATATATCGTTCATAGTCTCAAACTGGTCAATGTTGTTAGTATAGGTATTGATCTGCAAAAAGGCTACAGTCGTCAAGATTGAATTAGATTTAGGCACTATATCTTGAATCTAATCTGATAAAGTGCATGATATCGCTACAAGCGCCATAGCAATGGCTATTGAAAATGCGATATCTAATAATTGGATTTGTTGTGGCTGCCAATAAGCTTGTTATGTTTCAGGTGTTGCCTCAGCACCATAATCTGATTTAAATATTCGAAGTACCCATGGCAGCCCATCTAATGATGCCATAATAGCCACCCACGTATCATCTTTCACAATCAATGTCGCTATCTTAACAGAAAACAATTATCGTTGTTGCCCTCAAACATCCACTAATTCTTATTGTTCATTGTAAATCTTCATATTTTTAAACACTCAAAAAAAGAAACTGATTATTTCTCTCCCAAAAAAAGTCTTTTTTATGCGATAATTATATATAAGATTAATTTTAGATAGAAATTGGAGTGACGAAGATGTCCGCAGATATATTAACTACTGATGTATTACAAGCGCGTCTAAATTTGATGCCTCAAATACACGATGAATTGGAAGCACAAATTAAAGAACAACTGCAAGGTCAAAATCGTAAAGATATCGCTCATATTAAAGAAGCAACAATCGTTTTAATTAAGTTACATATTACAAAAATGATTAAAAATCAAGCACGTTATGGTGAAACAAGTACTAATGATAATCACTTACACTTTATCGAAGGCCGTCATGCCTACCAACTATTTTATGCATTAGATAGTTCAATGCATGTAGAAGAATTAGAATTATCAGAAGACTTATTGGCTAAATATGATGCTGATATCGAACGATTATTAAATGTGCGTGGACAATTGACACCATTTATTAACGTAGCTATCGAAACATTCGATTCTTTTTCTGAAGATTTAGATCTCACTATTGAATATCTTTTCAAAACATATCCTGACATTTTAACAATGGTACAAGATAAGGAGTTTAGATTGCATAAATTTGATTCACTCATTGAAGAGGCTTTTAAACAATTAGCCACTACACATCAATACGGTGACTTTGGCACAGCGATGGCTCAAGCATCAATTGTAGATACACCATAACAATATAGGGAGCGGGACTACGAATTCACAACGAATTCTGCCCCGCTCCTTATTGTTAATCGTCATAATTTTGTTCTAATTTACGTAGTTCATCTCTTGTTTTCAAAGCTAATCCTTCACCATAATCCATCATTTTCACAATATCTTTAAAAGCTGCATGCGGAATAGCTAATTCCTCTAAATCATCTTGAGTGATGTGTAAATCAATACATTCAGGCTGCCCTGCTGCAAGTTTTGTCACAAAGTCAGGTTCTGTGACAAACGGTGACGACATACCCACCATATCTGCTTGTCGCATCGCATCTAATGCACTTTCTACCGAGTTAATTCCACCACTCGCAATCATAGGTAAACGCCCACTCAAATGATCATATACAACTTGATTGACACGTTTTCCAAAGTGTTGCCCTGGTGTACGGCTTGTATTTTGATAGATGTGTCGACCCCAACTAGCAATAGCTAAATAGTGAATATTGGCAACATCCATGACCCAGTCTAAGTGTTGATTAAATTCATCAATGGTATACCCTAGATCACTTCCACGTGTTTCCTCAGGTGTAGCCCTATAGCCAAGAATAAAATCAGCAGGTGCTTGTTGATCAATCACATTTTGAACAGCTTGCATGACTTGTAATCCAAAACGCGCACGGTTTTCTAAGGAATCTACCCCATAGTCATCATGTCGTTGATTTGAAAAAGTAGAAAAAAACGTTTGTATTAATAGACGTTGTGCAACTGATATTTCTACACCATCAAAGCCTGCTTGAATAGCACGAGATGTAGCATCAGCATATTGTTGAATCACATCTTTAATCTTCTCTTGAGACATTTCTATTACTTTATGAGGTGTTGGAGAATGCAGTGACATCGGGCTAGGTCCATATACTTCACCAAAATTTCGAATCGCTTGATTGGAAAAACGTCCTGCATGTGCCAATTGAATAATCGCTTTATTGCCATCTTGTTTCATGACTTGGGCTAGCTTTTTCAACCCAGGAATACATGTATCATCTGAGATATTAAAACCATACTCAAAGAGCTGACCATAAGGCTCAATATAAGCAGCACCAGTCACTTGAAGTCCAGCTGATCCCGCCCGTCTTTCAGCATAGCGCAAATCTTCTTGAGTAATATGTCCATCATGCGTCGATGAATTTGTCGTCATTGGTGACAACACGAAACGGTTGTTCAATTGTACGCCGTTAGGTAGCGTGATAGGTTGCAATAATGGTGTGTAATCTTCCATGTCAGTGTCATCTTCTTTCATCTGCTTATTAACATCAACGTATCACGACCGCTTAAAATTAGCAATTTAATCACACTTCTTAAATAGTTTTTACTAATGCATTTGACCACTTTGAACCAAATAAACCACATAAAAATATGTTGTTGTAAACTGAAATTTAGCAATACATAACAAAAACCGTTAAAATAAAATTGGGGAAATAATTGGGGAATGATAAAACAGTAATGGAGATGAGTTTTTGGTAGAACTAAATGTGTTAGATTATGCGATGATAGATGAAGGGAAAAATGCTGAGCAGGCACTTCACGATACAATACGCTTGGCACAACTGGCAGATCGACTACGCTTTAAACGTTTTTGGATAACAGAGCATCATAACGTGCCAGCTTTTGCTTGCAGTAGTCCAGAATTATTGATGATGCACATTTTGGGTAAAACATCCCACATTAAAGTAGGCTCAGGTGGTATTATGTTGCCTCATTATAGTCCTTACAAAGTCGCCGAAAATTTTCGCATGTTAGAAGCATTTTATCCTGGACGCGTCGATCTTGGCATTGGCAATAATCCTGGTACACCTGCCGTGAAACGTGCAATGGACGAGGATAAATCTGAATATCTTGATTATCAACAAAGTATCGTGGATCTTCGTCATTACTTAACAAATCAGCAAAGTGAGCAGCGCTTTTCTAGCGTCATGGCACAACCAAACATATCACATCATCCTGATATGTGGCTATTAAGCATTAGCCAACGTTCAGCTAAAATGGCTGCACAGCAAGGTATGGGGTTTGCTGTTGGTACATTTTTATTGCCAGATACAGATAGCATACGTGCCACACAACATAGCATCGCTGCTTATCGCCAGCATTTTGAAATTACATCATTACAGATGTCACCAAGTGTTATGTTAACCGTGTTTGTCATTGTAACTGACACTGAGAAAGAAGCTACACGATTATTACAAGCACTAGATGTATGGTTATTAGGAAAACGTTATTTTGCTGAGTTCGAACGTTTTCCATCTTATGAGACTGCATTACAATATCAACCAACTGCGCGAGATAAAGCACGCATGCAAGCATCTCATTCTAAAATTTTAGCTGGAACCATCACACAAGTAACACCAAAACTCGACGCCATGATTCAAGACTTTCAAGCTGATGAAGTCTTAGTGGTACCTCTCCTACCAAATATAGAAAACCGCTGTCGCACGCTAGAATTACTTGCACAAGCATATCTATAATTAAAGAAAGGAAGTATATATATGGCTAAATTAGCAAACTATCTATTAGTACAAAAAGAAGGAAACCAATATGTCTATTATATGACACCAGAACTTCAAGATGATATTGGTACTGTGGGTTATGTTGAATTCATGACTGCAAACGATGTCGCTAAAAACGATGAAATTGTAAGTATTGAAGCTTCAAAAACGGTGTTAGATGTCCAAACGCCTCTTGCCGGCACAATTGTGGCACGCAATACAAAAGCTGAAGACGAACCAACGATTTTAAACTCAGAAAAACCAGAAGACAATTGGTTAGTCAAATTAGAAAATGTAGATGAAGATGCGTATAACGCATTACCAGAGGCATAAATGTTACAAACACAGAGTAAACGTCTCGCTTATTTAACACATTATTTATGGCAAGAAGCACATGGTTCAGAACCGTTAAACTACCCTACTGACTCCACAGCACAATGGGAATTATATCGTGGCTTAGCCAATGTCAGACCACCAGAACCTATTTCTCAAGAATATTTAGATATTCAAGATGCTTATCTTTCAGCATTATCAACTGAACGACAGCCCATTCATATGGATGCGTTAACACCTGTAGAGAATCAACAGTTATATGTGTGGCAAGGTGATATTACACGTCTGGCTGTTGATGGGATTGTCAATGCTGCTAACAGTAGCCTCTTAGGTTGTATGCAAGCCAATCATGATTGTATAGATAACATAATCCATACAAAAGCAGGCGTTCAACTTCGTCTTGATTGTGCACAAATCATCAAACAACAAGGTCGTAAAGAAGGTATAGGTAAGGCTAAAATCACACCGGCGTATAACTTGCCTTGCCGTTATGTCTTGCACACTGTCGGTCCACAAATACGTAAATATCCTGTTTCGCAAATGAATAAAGAACTGTTAGCGCGCTGTTATACATCTTGCTTAGAATTAGCTGAACAGCACGGTTTACAACATATAGCTTTTTGTTGCATTGCGACAGGTGTATTCGGCTTTCCACAAGAAGAAGCTTGCCATATCGCGATTAAGACCGTTTCGGATTATTTAACAACACATCCATCATCAATAAAGGTTATTTTTAATGTCTTTACTGATAAAGATGCACAACTTTATACGGAGGTGCTTCAGACTCATGAGTCATAATAAATGGGCAGCACTCCAACTTGCTCGCGAAGACGCTGCACAAGTCGATATACTACTACGCGCTATCTATGAAGCAGATGCAGTCGTTGTCGGTATTGGCGCTGGTATGTCGGCAGCTGATGGCTTTACCTATATAGGTGAACGTTTTACACAAAACTTTCCAGATTTTATCGAAAAATATGGTTTCTTTGATATGTTACAAGCCAGTCTACATCCCTTTGATAGTTGGCAGGAATACTGGGCATTCGAAAGTCGTTTTGTTGTTTTAAATTATTTGGATCAGCCGGTCGGAGCATCATATCTTGCTTTAAAATCATTATTAGCGCAAAAAGCGTATCATATTATTACAACTAATGCAGATAATGCTTTTTTAGCAGCAGACTATGATTTAAATAAAGTATTTCATATTCAAGGCGAATATATTTTATGGCAATGCAGCCAGTATTGTCATGCAAAGACCTATCGTGATGATGATGCTATTCGTCAGATGGTAGCTGAACAACAAGATATGAAAATTCCTTGGACATTGATTCCACATTGTCCAAAATGTGATGCGCCTATGGAAATTAACAAACGTAAAGCACAAGTTGGCATGGTTGAAGATGCTGATTTTCATGCACAGCTCGAACGGTATAATGCCTTTTTAGCTGAACATCAACATGGCAAAATCTTATACCTTGAAATTGGTATCGGTTATACGACACCACAATTTGTGAAACATCCGTTTCAGCGCATGACACGTCACAATCCAGATGCCCTTTTTATGACTTTAAATAAAAAAGCTTATCGTATTCCACAAAATATTAAAGCGCGAACCATTCATTTGAATGAAGACATTGCTACATTAATGACAACTGCACAGCAGAAAATGAACAACTAGGAGCTAAAATTATGTATTTAATTGAACCCATCCGCAATGGAAAATATATCGCTGATGGTGCGGTTAACCTTGCCATGCAAGTTTATGTAAATCAGCATATTTTTTTAGATGAAGATATTCTATTACCATACTACTGTGACCCTAAAATTGAAATTGGACGTTTCCAAAATACTGCCATCGAAATCAATCAAGAATACGTTGATAAGCATGGCATTCAAGTAGTACGTCGAGATACTGGAGGCGGTGCCGTTTACGTTGATAAAGGTGCTGTAAATGTGTGCTGCATCCTTGAACAAGATACGTCAATTTATGGAGACTTCCAACGTTTCTATCGTCCAGCAATCAAAGCATTGCATCATCTTGGTGCCACCGATGTCATCCAAAGTGGACGCAATGATTTAACACTCCATGGCAAAAAAATTTCTGGCGCCGCTATGACAGTAATCAACAACCGTATTTATGGTGGTTACTCTCTACTGCTCGACGTTGATTACGATGCCATGGTGCAATCATTAAATCCAAATCGCAAAAAAATTGAGTCCAAAGGCATTAAATCCGTACGTGCTCGCGTGGGTAATATTAGGGATTCACTTGCCCCTGAGTATCAAGACATCACCATTCAAGCGTTCAAAGACCTTATTATTAAACAAATTATGGGCATCGATGACATTTCAGATGCCAAACGCTATACATTAACCGACGAAGATTGGGCTGGTATTGATCAACTCGTTGCTGACAAATACGCAAATTGGGAGTGGAATTATGGACATTCTCCGCGTTATGAATATAATCGCAATGCGCGTTTTGCTTGTGGTACCATTGATATTTCACTTTCAGTAACACAAAATCGTATCTCAGGTTGTAGTATTTTTGGCGATTTCTTTGGACAAGGCGATATTCATGATGTTGAAACACATCTAGTAGGTACACGAATGGTTAAACAGGATTTAATCGCTCGCTTAGAAGATATTGATTTAAATTATTACTTTGGATCATTATCAGCAGAAGAATTAACACAACTCATTTTAAGCTAGTTACCTAAAACGTCTCGGACATCGTCATGTTTTAGGCTATGAACTCTATATTGGCAGTAGTTGACTGAATTGAAAATACGCTTATCCCAAGCTTTTTTCAACCCGAGTCAACCTTTCCAGGGCGGGACTTCGAATTCACAATAAATGCTGTCCCGCTCTTTTTTTATTATTTAAAATGTAAAAAGTATTTGACATTCTAAATTTCAGTTGTTATGGTGTTTATGTAAAAAACTTTTGACATTTTGAGGTGTAATACAATGAAAATCTTAGCATATATCGGTTTCTTTATATTTTCAGTATCATGGAGTATCGTCACCACTGCATTGTTGCCAGCAGAGAGCGTCGATGGTCGTAAAAAAGACGATACCAAATACGATGAACGACAACGGCGGATGTTCCTAGAAATATTTGCACGCACATTTCAGTATTTTTGCGTTTATTTGGTATATACAAGAAAGTTTCAGAATCACTTTTTATATTTAAAGATTATCCAGAATTACTATACATCTTATTGGGCCTGTTATTTTTAGTCATGAATTACTTTTCTGTAAAAAAGAAATATACCACTTAGGATGCGTGATATATGAAAAATAAAATTAAAGCCTATCGTAAAAAAATAGGCATGTCTCAAGAAACGTTAAGCAAAAACGTCAACGTTTCGCGCCAAACAATTAATGCTATCGAGAATAATAAATATGATCCCACATTAATGTTAGCGTTTAAACTTGCAAAGCAGTTTGATACAACCGTTGACGATTTATTTAGCACAAAGTAAAGCAAAGGATGATTCAAATGTTAAAAAAGCAAGATGAAATGGAACGTCATCACTTTAGTATCGCAAGTAAATGGACAATTGGTTATTTCTTTATTGCTTTATTCATCTACAGTGTATACACCAAGATAACAACAGGGCAATTCGATATCATTTGGCTTATTTTAATGGTTGGTCTTGTACTGTTTTGGGGTATTTTAACATGGCATAAATATCACACACGTTTATAGTTTAATCGTGAGTCCAATATAACACTATGCTGCGCCGTTTCTGCTAGCTCGAGCCGACATATATGATGCCCTGATGGCAGGTGGTGCTTGAATTGCTCCCAAAACCAGTTAGCGATATTTTCAGCTGTTGTATTCATTGAAATCAATGTATTATTGATAAGCTGACCATCCAATTTAGGATGAATATATTGATAATCTATCTCGTCAATATCAAAGAAATCAATAGCTAACCCGTATGCATTAACTGGAGACTGGATATCTATCGTTAACCTATATTCATGATCAATCAAATCTCGATAATGATGTGCGTCAAAATAAATACGATTATCAGCTGTAAACTGATAATAACTGCGAACAACGATGTCTTGCTGACTACCATATTTAAATTGTTGTGGTAATTGTACTTCACTGATATCGTTATACATCATCTGTTCCTCCTTTTATAAATAAGTTCCTCCAATTAAGAATATAAAAAATCATCTGATATAATCATTTATATACTCAGATGATTTTTTATACT
>OBYX01000102.1_pt1 | contig 21386 bp, 26 predicted proteins | sample 1476831 | NCBI WGS metagenome assembly OBYX01 (sample SAMEA2580219, study PRJEB22360) | human gut metagenome | biome: human gut; feature: human-associated habitat; material: faeces | place: Denmark | collected 2008/2010 | reverse complement strand
CTTCATAGCCATATTTTGCTTCAATATACTCTCTGATCACATTTTTATATTCAACTGCAACATGATCATTTCCAATTCCAATTTTCATTTTCTACTCCTCTATCTCAATAATAATATCATTATTACTTTTATTTCCTAAATTACATTTGATTTGTGCATATTGAGCAGTATTTGTCACTACCATCAAGACTGTTGGATCGTAACCAGCTTCTCTAATTGCATCAAAATCAACCTTTAGTAAAATATCGCCACGTACAACCGTATCACCTTGTTTCTTCATTGAGATAAAATGTTTACCGTTTAATTCAACAGTATCAATTCCAACATGAATCAATAATTCTACACCTTTATCCGTCTTAATTCCAACCGCATGTTTTGTAGGAAAAAAACTTACAATTTGACCACCGATTGGGGCAGTTATTTGTTTCTCTGATGCTATGATGCCTACTCCTTTTCCCAATGCTTCACTATTAAATACTTGATCATTTGTATCTTTGATATCAATTACTTTTCCAGCTACTGGTGCACTAATACGATATGGTTCAACTTCTACTTTTTTCTTCCATTTATTAAATAATCCCATTATTTTCACCTATTTATTAACACTTGCCATTCTAAAATATGTATAAGGTCGCCCTTTAATTGAAATACTCAATTGGTGAATATTCTCTGGTGAAGTACATCCCGAAAAGCCACCATCACCAATAGCATGAATATCAGCACCAGTTTCTTTCATCTTTAACGCAATCAAGCGTACCGTATCTGGGTCAGCCCCTTCAACTGAACTATTCAAAAAGCTCATTGCCAGAGTGCCTGGTTTATAACTATGAATGTATTCAACTAGTTCCCGAATCATCGTGACACTGATGCCTGCTCTACTTCCTGGGGCTGGTAAATCAATACAATCAGCTCCCGCATCAATCAATTCTTTAATTATCTCTTTAGCATCTCGATTAGCCAGAGGATCTCCGAGCACCTTTTCGTTTATACCATCTTCCCATTTTCCAGCAAAGACGAATAATTGATCACCATACTTTTCCTTGATCCATTTAGTACAAGCAATTACGTCATTAATTGAAGTTCCACTACCAGGATTACCACCCAAAACAATAAAATCAACTCCCATGTCAACACATTTTTGAACATGTTCAGGTGTACAAAGCATTCCTTCACGGCGATATAAAGCTTTTTTACCACCGTCTTCAAATCCCGCTTTGGGACAACCTAAATAAATCCCAAGTGGCCTTTTACAACGTTGCCTTAAGGTTTGGTAAGATAATCCTTGAAGTCCTTTATTATTTTCCATATTATCTAAATCCATTGTATTAAGCATAACCATATCAGCACCAAAAGCAAACATCACCTCAGAATTAGTTATTCCTCTAACTAATCCTTCACCAGCAAATAATAAATGCTGTCCCATGATTACCCGCCCTTCTGATTTAAAAATTGATTCTTTCAATTCCATCGGTGTCATTTTTTCAAAATCACTGCCTGAAGCACTAATTAGTCTAATTACATCGCTCATTTTATAGTCCTCTCAATTCTTTAATTATTTCTTGATAACTCTTCTCTTTACCAAATAAAGCACTCGTTCCTAAGATAAAACCTTCTACCCCAATACTTGACAGCATAGCAATCCGCTCCGGCGAACATGCCCCATCAATCATCACTTTATAGCCAAATTCTTCTTTTTTGGCACAAAATTGTTTAAATTTATCATCAACAAAATTTAAATACTTTTGACCAGCAAAACCTGGATTAACACTCATTACCATCACATAATCGACAAGCGATAATGTTTCTTTTACACTTTCATAAGATGTCCCAGGATTTACTACGATTCCAGCTTGCGCTCCAGCATCTTTGATCATTTGCAAAGTTCTAGTTATATGCACATCACTTTCAGGATGGACATATATAATCTTTACCCCTAATTGTGCAAATTTTTTTACATATGCCCCAGGATTTACTACCATCAGATGAACATCACAAGGTTTATTTGCTGTTTTGCAAATATATTCAATATCTTGCAGTCCCATTCCAAAATTTGGAACAAAACTCCCATCCATTACATCAAGGTGAAAAATATCAATTCCACTTTCCTCTAATTTTCTTATTTCATTTTCAAGATTACCAAAATTAGCACACATCATTGATGGACATAATAGTTTTTTCATATTTTTTCTCCCCTAAATGTTTCTTAATCATTACTGCGATCGTATCCAAATAGATAAGTCAAAACAGCTGAAGCGACAAATGCAAATACCATTGCAATACAAAATCCTACAAATCCTTCACCAAAAAATAATGGGAATGATAAAACTCCAACTGGTCCCCCCGCTAAAGCTGCAGCATTAACAAATCCAGCAATCCCACCAGAAACTGCTGCACATCCAACTGCAATATAGAAAGGCTTTTTATATTTCAAATTGACCCCGTAAATAGCCGGTTCTGTAATTGAGAAGAATCCAGTTACTGCTGCTGACATTGCATTTTGTCGAATTTGTGAATTTTTTGATTTTAAAGCAACACCTAAAGCTGCACCTGCTTGTGCCCAGTTACTTGGACCAGTCACGGCATTGATAGTATTTCTTCCATACATTGCTAAATTTATTTGTCCAAGTGGAACAATTCCCCAATGTAAACCAAAAACTACTAATCCCTGCCATAATCCACCTAAAAGAATTCCACAAATAGTTGGATTTAAATTATAGATCCATGTATAGCCTTCACCGATAAATGATTGTAAATAACTTGTTACTGGACCAATGATCATAAACATTAATGGCACTGTAATCAATAAAGTAATTAATGGCGTTAAAACATTTCGAGCTACTGCATGAATATATTTAGTACACAATTTTTCTAATTTTGACATGAAATATATTGTTACAATAATTGGAACAACAGAAGAACCATAACCTTGAGCTGGGAATAATACATCAAACCCAAACATTTTCATCCCTGTTTCACCTTGAACCAATCCTTGAATCGTTGGACTCACTAAAGCCAAACTAATTGCTACTGCAATATATGGATTACATTTAAATTTTTTAGCTGACGTATAAGCTAAATAAATTGGTAAAAACGAATATACTGCATTATATACTTCATTTAAAACAATGTATAAACCACTTTCAGCAGACATTCCTAAAATGCTAGTAGCAAACATCAATAAAGCCCTAATCATCCCGGCTCCAATCAATGCCGGTAAAATTGGAGTAAAAATTCCTGTAACTAATTCAATTACTTGATCAATAAATTTCCCTTTTACCTTTAAATCATCTTTTTCCACTACATCAATTTCTTTTCCTGAAATCCCTGTCAATGCTTCGATTGCATCAAAAGCTTGGGCAACCTCATTACCGATTATAACCTGGAATTGTCCCCCGCTCTCTACTACATTAATAACTCCCTCAATTTTAACAACTTCGTCTTTTGAAGCTTTTCCTTGATCTTTTAATTTAAATCTTAACCGTGTTGCACAATGAGTTAAAGAAGCAATATTTGCTTTACCACCGATATGCTCAATAATTTGAGCTGCCATCTTATTAAAATCCATAAACCCTTTCCTTAGCCAGAATGATCTCTATTCTACTATTTTCCTCTCTTATAGTTTAGATGCAATTTTCTTGCATTTATTTGCGTAAACGTTTAACCTAACTGGTAAAAAAATAACGGCGCCATTACTTTACGTAAACGTTTACCTAGATTAAAAATACCATATAAATAGGTAAATGTCAACATTTTTACGTAAACGTTTACGTAAAAATTAATAAAACCTGCTAATATTTACATTCATAGCCTATTCATGTATAATTTATATAATCTTAACAAGCAAGGAGATAACATGGATAATCATAAAAAAAAACTATCAATTAAAGATATTGCTGCAATTTCTGGAGTTAGCATTGCAACTGTTTCCAGAGTATTAAATAATAAAGGCGGATATTCAAAAGAAACAGAAGAAAAAATTAATGCTTTAGCTAAATCATATGGCTATGTTTCTAATATGAATGCCAAAAGTCTTAGAGAATCGAAATCACAGACGATTGGTTTAATCGTTCCAGACATCAGCAATGATTTTTTTGCGACTCTAGCATTACATATTGAAAATTATTCAGCAAAACATAACTACTCTGTTTTTATTTGTAATAGTGCAAATAATGTTCAAAAAGAAAAAGATTATTTTAAAAGTTTAGCAAGCAAGTGTGTCGACGGCATTATTTGTATCAGTGGTTTAAATAAATTAACAGAAGACATCATTTATAATGACATTCCCATTGTATGTATAGATCGCTATCCTGAAAATAATAAAACTATTCCTCGAATTTCTAGTGATGATATTCATGCAGCTTTTTTAGCCACTGAACATTTGATCAAAAAAGGCTGTAGAGATATTGTTTTTATTTCTAGTTTCACCGCTGATTATGAGAAAAAAGAGCGTTATTTAGGATATAAAAAAGCTTTAGATACTTACGGTATTCCACTTGATAAAAATTATATCTTACAAACTCAAGGAAAAGAACCAAGCCAAATTGAAGCTGAAATATTAATAACAGACTTTTTAAAAACACAGCGCAGGATTGATGGTATTTTTGCTTCTAGTGATTTAGCTGCCTTAGGAGCCTTGTATGCACTAAAACGAGCAAATCTTAAAGTTCCCGAACAAGTCAAATTAATCGGATTTGATAATACTTTATATTCACGGTTACCTACCCCCTCAATTTCAACAATTGAAAGGAATCCAAAGATGCTTGCTGAAAAGGGCTGTGAAGTTCTATTGAATATGATTCAAGGAAAAGACATTGGTTCGATCGATACAATTGTTCCTGTTGTCTTAGTAGAACGAGAGTCAAGTAAATAAAAACCTCCGCATCAATGATCAATCTTTTCAAAGGGGCAATGAAATAATTAAGTTTCATCAGCTCTAAATACAAGATTGTACCACTAAGCGCAGGTTTTTTAGTTATTCAGCATAATTTTGATTTCCTTGTTGAAATAACTTTTTTTGTTGATAGTTATGGTAATTTGCAAACAATAATTCCGTTAATGCAAAAAACATTGTTGGTGAAGTATATGCTGTTTCGAAAACAATAGGAAAATCACCAAAAAAGATATAAATTGGTTCATCAGCCAGCAAAGATAAACTGTTAGCATTTATCCTAGTAATCGAGATTGTTTTGCTTCCTACTGTCTTGGCCACCTTAGCAATTCTAATTACCGATTCACTTTCTCCCGTCAAAGAAATAATAATCAATAAATCATCCGCAGTGATTGCTCGTGCTAACATATTAATTTCACTATCACCATTAACTAATGTCATAATAATTCCTAATTTCAAAAATTGGCGCGACAATTCTTTTGCCACTGATCTTTGAATCGTCCCACTAGAAACTACAAAAATACGTTTAGCATGATCAATCATACGACAACAGGTATTGTAATCACGATTTTGTAATTCTCTAATCATTTTAGCGTGATTTTCAAATAATGCATAAATATTTACTGTCTTGCCTAATCCTACATCGGCAAGGGTCTGTTCATTGCGCAAGTAATATTTTAGCTCTGCAAATCCCTCTAACCCAATTTTTTTAGAAAAACGTAATATCGTTGTCCTTGAAACATTACATTTTTTTCCTAAATCTTCAATTGTGATTTTTGTGCATACTTCACGATGATTATTAATATAATTCCATATATATAAATCACTTTCATTCAAATCATCAAAATGAAGATTTACTAATTCGTTTAATTGCATCTTTTCATCCGTCCTTTATTATTTAAGTATAACAAAAAAATTTTTTGCAATAAATGATAAAATAGCGAAGTTAAAAACTTCGCTATTACTACAACAAAATTCAAATAAAGAGATATAGTAAGGGAGTGTTATTATTTGAATTCAGGCCAAAATGCTTTATTAGCTTCAATTAGGTCATCTAGAATCACTTTAGCTAAATCCGTATCAACTACTGTACGATTTAATACTAACGCCTGTAATAATTTCAATTTATTACATTCTAAGAATCCATCAACTGTTAATTTTTCATATGCATATTGATTTTCTAATAATCCTTTATAGAAAGTATCTACTGGATCCATAGCTAGTGGTTCAACACCATTTGCCCCAACCCGACAAGCTACTTCTACCATCATCTCACTATCTAAATTTGGAATACATCCTCTATTTTTAGTAATAATTAAGAAAATATCGTTTGTATTATTAGCTATTGATGTTGCTAAATCAACAATGTAAGTAGCATGAACACCGCGATTAGGATCTAATTCATATTTAGTTCCCTTTAAAGCGCCTAGTTTAATTACTTCTTTCATCATATTATAAGTATCTTTTTCTTTACCATCCATTACTTCATTTGCACGAGTGTAATTAGGATCTGATTCTTCAACAACATGACGAGGATATAAATAATATTTTAAATATGTATTTGGTAAATACTCAGGAAAATCCTTGACCATTGTTGACATAAAATTATAAGTATCTACCCATGATTTTTCGCGAACATGTTCATCTTCTGAACCTTTTTTAAAAATTTCTCCAGCCATTAGTTGCTCCCGAACAGAAGGCATTAAATCTGCTCCCGTCTTCTTATCATATAAATGAGTAAACCATCCAAAATGGTTTAGTCCAAAATATCGTGGTTCAAAATCTTTACGTTGACATCCTAATAATTTTGCATAAGCATCCATAATTGCAATTGGCATATCACAAATGTTTAAGATACGATAATCATCAGGGAAAATTCGTTTTGTTGCTTCCGCTACAATTGCTGCTGGATTTGAATAATTTAAAATCCATGCTTCTGGAGAATGTTTACGAATTTGTTTAACTAACTCAATAATTGCAGGGACACTGCGTAATCCATAGGCAAAACCACCTGCCCCACATGTTTCCTGACCAACACATCCATGTGCTAATGGGATTTTTTCATCCTTTTCACGCATTGGCAAACGTCCCGCTCTAATTTGCATTAAAGCAAAATCTACATCTTTAAAAGCAACATCAGGATCAGTAGTGTAAATAAATTCTTCCAATTCAGGATAATATTCCCTCATTAAAATTTCACCATATTGTCCCATGATTTCTTGCCGTTCAGCTTCATTATCATATAGAACTACTCGCTTTAAAGGAAATACATCTTTTTTACTTGCAAGCATGGCCATTAAATCTGGATTTCGGTGACTACCACCACCAACAATTACTACATTATATTTTTTCATCTCAAATACCTTCTTTCTATGACTTTACTTTAGCACTTGCTTTAAGGTCTCACAATACTTTCAAAGCTAATCGTGCAAAGACCATATACTTAGGTATTCTTCACAAAAAAGCGTGACTTTTCACAAAAAAAGATCTAGCAATACTAGATCTTAAAGATTAACAATAAATACTTTTCCATTATATGTGATTCTAACTGATTTCTCCCCATTTGCAACAGCATCACTAACTTCAAAAACAAAATGAATCATCCCACTTTGACCCGGAGTCAATACAGTAGTGCTGGCACTAGCTAAATTACTACGATCATCTTTTTCATAAAATGAATTTGCTGGATATTCATTACTATCTTTATCAACCAATTTAGCTACTGCAATATTAGATGCTGTGATGTCACTTTCTGAAATATTTTTTATCGAAGTAGTCAAAACAACAAAACTATTTCCATCATTTTGAACTTGATAATAAGTATATAAACCAACCGGATTAGCAGGCTCCAGCTTTTTTGTAATATTTACTGCTTGTAAAGCAATTTCACCGCGACCATCTAATACAATCGTATCATTTAAATTCTTACTTTCATAATTTTTAGCAATATCCGTTAATTTAAAACTCATATTCGCTTCTTTAGGATTTTCTTCATCAACAGTAGTAAGCTTAAATTCTATATTATTTTTTAACAAACTTGGTTTAACTTCGGCATAAAAATGCACTTTATTAGTCCCCTCAGCAGCTAAACTTCCACCTTGACTAATTGTTTTTCCATCTTCACTTACCATTGCTGTTGAAGCGACATAATCAGTTTTATCAATAACAAATGTTCCCTTCAACGTACTAGATAGCTTCATTTCCTTTTTTTGTAGATTAGTCATATACATAGTCACATCAATTAATACATTTGTTGACTTAGATGGTTTATAGTATGTATAAAAACTTCCAATTACATCAGGGGTAATTTGCTGTGGTCTACTAATCGTTTCAATTTTATATGAAACTAAATCATCAAACTTATTTTCTTTTCCCATTTCAATTTTTGCCGGCTCATTCTCTTTACTCCCACCACTACACGCAGTAAGACCTAAAACCATCAAAAATACTAATAAAATTTTACTCAATCTTTTCATTATATCGACTTCCTCCCTTTAATACCTTAATTGTACTTTATTGAATTGACTTATTCAACCGCATCATTCCATCAATAAAAAAAGCATTGATATATTCAATACTTTTTTCACCCCTTAAATTTAATTATACTATAAATTATATAAAAATAAATAAAAACAACAACATTTGAAAGATGCTTGAAAAATCATCTTTTTAGGTATATATTTGAAGTAGATAAAAGGAAGAGTTCTAAAAAAACATAATAATAAAAAATTAGAACAGGAGCCTTTTAAAGAAACGTTAAAACAACATGATAATATAAGGCAAAGTAATAGAAGATGCGTAGATGAAAAGTGAAATTAAAAAGTTGTTGAAAACGTTTCGAAAATCAAAAGAATTGTGGCTGAGTAAACCACAATTCTTTTTTTATTTGAAATCTTCTTATTAACATTACTAATAATAAGTGTTACTATTAAACTAAACGTAAGGGGGTGCAAACAATGATCAAAGACGACTTTTTAACTCTAACTGCTCAAAAATTTATCAATACATATTTCACTAGCAGAAATTTTGATCAAGTCAAGAATATGTTTGCTCCAGAAGGCTCATGGCTAGGGGCTAGTAATAATACTATGGCAAACAACCTTAAACAATTTGATCAATACTTTAAAGAGGGGTGTAACGAGGGTTATGTTCCTGAAATTACCTTTCAAGATTGTTATGTTATCTACAACGACGATAATATTGGAATCGTTTATTGTAATTATCATTTACATATCGAAAGCAAAGGAGCCCTTTTTGATATGGATCAACGGGTAACGATTGTTTTAAAACAATTTAATACTACACTTAAAATTATTCATGTTCATGCCTCGACCCCCAATGATGCAATTAGTCAAGAAGAATTCTATACCAATGAAATTGCTAAACTCGGATATAAAGAGTTACAACAAGCTTTAAAGAAAAAAAATGAACAAATTGAAATGATTATCAGAACAACCGCCGGGGGAATGAAAGGTAGTCTTGATGATGAATTTTATACTTACTTTTATGTTAATGAAGAGCTCTGTAAAATGCTTGGTTATACTTATGATGAATTCATGGAAATGAGTCATGGTACTGCTGTTGGCGCAGTCTATCCACCTGATTTACCTGCTGCTTTAGCAGATTGTAAACGATGTTTTGCCATCGGACCAGAATACAAAACAGAATATCGGATTCGAAAAAAAGACGGAAGTTTATTATGGGTAATGGATAGCGGACGTAAAGTTACAGATGAAAACGGTCAAGTAGTAATAAATAGTATCATTACTGATATCTCTGAACTTAAAGAAATGGTCAATCGTTTAAAAATTGATCAAGAACGCTATGAAATTGTATCTCAGTTATCTGATGATATTATTTTTGAATATGATGTTGAAAATAATTCACTAGTATACCAACAGCTACAAGCTGATACTCCAGTCAAAAATATATTGACTAATTTTTTGACAGTTGATTTAAAAAATACTCATTTATATCATGGTGATATCGAACGCTTTAAAAAGGATTTGAAGATAATTTTATCAAATCAAGTTTCTAATGAATTATATAAATTGGAATATCGTTTTGCAATCGCACCACAAAGTTATACTTGGTACCGTCTAACTTTTCGACGGATATTTGATAATGATAATAAATTAACTAAAGTTGTCGGCAAAGTTGTTGATATTTCCTCAGAATTACGATTAAAACACCAGTCAATAACAGATCCCCTAACCGGAACATATAACCGTTTATATATTACTAGCGCGATTCAAGAATATTGTCATATCTTAAAAAATAATCTTTCCTATGCTTGTATCTTAATTGACATTGATTATTTTAAAAAAATCAATGATACTTATGGTCATATCATCGGTGATCGTTTTCTAATTGAAATTGTAAAAATAATTAAGTGTTTCTTTCGAGCAAGTGATTTAATTGGAAGAATTGGTGGTGATGAATTTTTAATCTTTATCAAAGATATATATGATAAAGAGATCGTCCGCGAAAAGGCAGATGCTTTAATTAAAAAAATTCATGAATATGTCACTGCCAATAACTATCCTAAAGAAATTAGTATTTCTATGGGAATTCATATCGATAATCGACCAGAGATATCTTTTACTGAATTATATAATAAAGTTGATATTGCTCTATATAATGCTAAACACAATGGACGAGATCGTTATGTCTATTACCATGAAGGTATGACTTATCCTAAATAATTGTTAAAGACCATATAAAATGAAGCGCCCCTAAAAGCTCGACATAGCCAACTAAAAGGGGTTGCTTCAAGATTTACATAGTCTTTAATTATCATTATTACTTTTGTTTTCTTCTCATATTCTAACTCACTTGACCTTCTTTATAAGTTAAGCGTTTTAGTTTTAATTTGATCACAAAAATATTTATCATGTTCAACAAATAATACTGTCGGTTTAAATATTAGCAATAATTCCTGAACCTGCATTCGCGTAAAAATATCTAAATAATTTAATGGTTCATCTAAAATAAATAAATGAGCTTCTTGGCATAACACTCCCGCTAACATTACTTTTTTCTTTTGACCTTTACTATAAGTACTAATCTCCTGAGTAAATAGTTCGCGAGAAAAATCTAATTTTCTTAAAATAGCTTTAAACAAACTTAAATCAATATCAAGACTATTTGCATAATCATCCAGCTTTCCTTTTAAATGACTATCATCTTGACTTAGATACGCTATTTTTAGATTATTTCCAATATTTACCTTTCCTTGATAATTATTACTTTCTTTCATAATAATTTTAATTATACTTGTCTTCCCTGAACCATTTTTTCCAGCAAGATTAAGTCGATCTCCCTGATTAATATCAAAACTTAAATTTTCAACAATAATATGTTTATCATAACTAATCGTAACATGATTAAAATAACATAGTTGCTGTTTTGAGTATTCAAGTGGAAAGATCTTTAATTTTTCGATTGTTTCAATATTTTTTAATAAATCACTTTTTTCTTCGATTGCTTTACTTTGACGTCGTTCAATATTTTTAGAGCGTTGCATCATTTTAGCTGCTTTATGACCAACATAACCTTTATCTGGTTTTAAACCAGCAACCTTTACACTTTTAGTAGCTTCCACTTTATTTGACCAATCTTCATTTTGACGAGCTGCCTTTTTCAAACGCCCAATATCTTTTTTTAACTGCTCATTCTTTTCTATTTCCCTCTTATCATTATTCATTTTCAAATCATACCAAAGGGAAAAATTCCCTTTTATCACTTCGATACTATTACGATTTATAGCTAAGACATGATCTATACAACGATCTAAAAAATCACGATCATGGCTTACCAATATAAAACTTTTCTTTCGTTTCAAATATTTACTTAGTAAAAGTCGACCGTGATAATCCAAATGATTTGTTGGTTCATCAATTAAAATAAAATCATGAGGCTTGCAAAAAAGAATGGCCAATAATACTTTAGTTTGTTGTCCTTTTGATAAGGTAGCGAAATTTTGTTCTAAAACCTCATTTTCCACATCAAGTAATGATAATTCTCTTTGTACTTCCCATAATTCAAATTCACCAAGAATATTCTCAACAATTTTTAAAGTCCTAATATTTTCATTTTCAATATGATACGGAAAATAGTCAAAGATATAATTAGGGGTAATATAGCCCCGATATTCATATTTAGACATCAATAATTCTAACAACGTAGTCTTCCCTTTACCATTTCGACCAATCAATCCAAGTTTCCAATTTGTATCAATTTGAAAACTAACATTATCAAATACCTTTTCAATCTGATTATCATATTTAAACGATAAATTCTTTACGTCTAATAAACCCATTTCCATTCCTCCTAACAATATAAAAAGCTACAAGAAAATATACACTCGTAGCTTAAATAGAATCTTAGAATCGGATTTAGTTAAAAGGATATATTTTCTCGCGCACAAAAACAGTAACTCAAAGTATACTGTTATTAAATTTTAGCAAGAAAATTTATACATCCTTCCACCTCGTTTCTATATAATCATATCAAATTTATTTGATAATACAAGGCTTTTATTGATACTTACTATCAATCATATCAATAAAACATTCTAAAGCACCAATCTCATCATTAAAATAATATAAACTTAAGATATCTTGTTTTGAATAATGATTTTTAATGAATCGATAAAAAACATCCCGCTTGTATGGAGGTAATAAATTTATATCCAAATGCTGCTCATCAACAAATTTTTCTACTTGTTCCATCATTAAATCATATTCATCAATCAAACAATCCTGCCCATAATTTCGTGCCATGTATTCAGCATAACCTAAAAATAGTTGTTTAAACCTTTCACCATCAATATTTTTAATATATTCCTTTAAACACATGACCAATAATTGTATATCTTTTTCTGACATCTTATCACCAATTAAATTATTAACAAGAAAAGCATCTTTTATTATAGATGCTTAAATAATCGATTGTTTTTTTATGACAAGATTTGTTTTTAAAGAATCTTTACAAATCAGTTGTAAACCAATTAAAATATACTCACTTAAATTAGTTACTTTTTTTATCTTAGGAAGATATTTAGCCGGAACCATCTGTTTCAATGTTTCATCTAAATCACTAGCACGCTCAAGATTAGTACAACTAATAGCTACGATTTCGGGATTTACGATCGCGGTTAAACAAATTACAATCTTACTCAACAATTCAATCGTTCCGTGGGGAGACTGAAGCAATTTCAATTGATCATCTTGACTCAAGGGTAAATATTGTATCTCACCAGCACAATTAGTTTTACCTGTTACAAGTTGACCGTTAATTACTGTTCCAACACCACCATACCCTTCACCTGGTTGAAATAACAGACAGACATTTTCATAATTTTTTTCTGCTAGATAAAAACCAATTACTGCTGTATTTACATCATTACCCAATATGATCACTTGACTATATTTATTGGTTAGTAATGAATATAAATCAATATCATTAAAATTTGTTAATCCAGTTGAAGTAACTCGCCCATCATTAATAATCCCTGGCATACTTATTCCAATAACTTTTATATTATCAAACTTAGCTAAAACGATGTTAATAATATCATAAATATCATTAACTTTAACTTCCTTTTTGATTACTTCATCACTAAAAACTATTTCATCTGCCAGATTATAAACCCGATAAATCAAGTGTACCCGCCGGTATTCTTTATTAACCGAAATCGTTAGCATCCGAGAATAATCGCTATTCAAAGAATAAACAACACTCTTTCTTCCTCCCGTCGATTCTAACTCACCATCTTTTAATACTTCATTACTTGCCAGCAATTCCTTTAAAATATTTGTAATTGTAGCTAAACTTAGCCCAGTCGCTAAAGCTAATTGATTTTTAGTACAAGTTTCTTGCTCCATAAAAATATCCATGACTTTATCCCGATTTATTTGTCGTAGATTTTTAGTATTACTGATATTCATAGGTTATTTTTCCTCCTTGTTTTGATACCAATCATAAATGATTTTTAATGCTCCTGAATAATCATTTGTTGCAAAAATGCGTGTTGGTATCGTTACTACCTCTTTATCTGGCAAACGTCGCTTAGCTTGTGGCAGCATATAAGCAACTTGCGGTGCAATTAAAATAATATCATAATCATTAGCAATCTCAAATAAGCGTGAATATCCTGTTGCAAAAATCTCATATGATAGATTTTCCAATTTTGCCAGCTCTTGCATTTTACTTGCAAATAAAGTTGTTGTCAGACCACCGCTACAGCATAATAAAACTCTTATTTGCGGCCGATTAGTTGCTTCTAATGCACAATTAATCATTTCTTTAAACAACTCCACTGCATGATTAAAATGTGTTAATTGAAAATGAAGATAAAAGATTTTTTCCTTTGTTTGACGATCATTTAACTCTTCCTCAAAAATTCCCTTGCCATAATAAATTATTTTCCCAATTACTATTTCATTACTGATGATGATCGTATTATTATCATTGTCATCAACTTTGATATTTAAACTATAATGATTGTTTTGCATTAATATCCATTTTAAATAAATCGATGCATTGATTCCCTGCAAGAACTCATCCATTATGAGCACCTCCCCTAACTTATGACAAGTATTGTCATAAGTATTATAATATATTTTGTATCCGTTTACAATCAATCTATTAAGTTAATAAAACAGGCACTAATTTTGTTAATAAAACTAGCGCCTCTGAACAATACTGCTATTTGCTTAATTCTTCAATTTGATGGTTTAAATAATTATTACAGTTAAAAATTCTTTAACAACTATCATTTTTTGCTCATCTTGTCATTTTAAAAAAGTTATATCACGTTCAATATACTTTTGATGTCGTGCCTGCTGCTCTAAAAATAAATGTTCTCTGGCAGCTGTAAGTTTAAAATATATCTCTTTTTTATTATTATCATTTTGATATGTTGTTATTAAATTATTAGAAACTAATTTTTTGATAATTTTACTAATTCCCCACGAGTCATTTTTAGGTGTTCTGCTATTTTTGTAATGTTAGGCCCATCAAGAATTCCAATTGCATCAAGACAATGAATTACTGAATAACCATAACCTTGCAAACTGCTGCTTTGGGTTAGCTTTGATAATATATCTTGTTTTTCGTATAGTTCAGTAAATAAATCGAGAATCACTTGCATTTTAATCTACCTTGGCAACTCCCCGACATGGCAAGCCTGTCATTTCACTAAATTTCATCGGATAAGTATTTATAGTAAACTCATTTTGCATTAATAAACTTTCTAGATTATCTAAATTTTCAACAACAAATGCATTATGATCAGCACAATATTGATCCATCGGCGTATGTTCTTTACCGCGACGAATCCCAGCACAATCAATTCCAATAATACTAACTTTCTTATCTAACAATTTTTCAATCAGATTATTTGATAATTGAGGGTGGGCTTGAAAATATTCTTTAGTACCATATCCTGCCTTTTCTAAAAATCCTGTATAAAAAATCACAAAATCACCAGATCTAATTTTTTCCAAATCAATCACTTCAATTTCATCAATACCTCGGACATCAAAAATAACTCCATTTCTTTCTAAATAAGATAATGGAAACTCTTTGTTCATCACATCAAAATGAGTGCCTAAATGCCCAAAATTAGCTTTACTTTCATTTCCTTTAGCATCCTGAGTTAGTTTTGGAGTAACTTCTAAAGTTAAATCAATAAACATATTCTTCCTCCTTATATTGTTTCTTTGGAAACAATTCTACAGCATATTTACAACCTTTTTGTCATTCTTGATTAGATCACGTTTATTCTTACCATCAAGTACTAATCTAAAAACAACAAACTTACATTCTTTCGTACTACGATTAATCAATGTATGAATACTATCTTTAACTAATATTAAATCATTTGGCTGAACTCTTTGCCGCATTCTCTTATCATTATCTAAATAGTGGATTTCTATCTCTCCTTCAATAATTAAGATTACTTCCTCGATAGCTTGATGAAAATGCCATACTTGTTCAGTTTGCGGTGGTAAACTGTTTAAGTGAACTTCATACTCGTCAAACAAATAATAGGCAACATGAGTTCCATCTTTTTTATTTACGATGATTGCATCATCAGGCTTTTTAATTATTAGTCCCATTGTTTTATCATATACCTTTCTTTGGTTTTAAATCCTAGTTTTTGATATAGTGCGATTGCATCTTTTGAAGAATTCAAGCAAATCATTCCACATTTACCTTGTCCTTTTGTTAATAAGTCACTAACAATTCTACTAGCAATACCTTGATGACGATATTTTTCATCTACCCATATATTTGTTAACTGCCCCATAATTCCTGAAGGATTTTCATTTGATGGCATTAAGGAATATAAGTATAATGTTCCTGAAGCAGCCAATAATTCATTATCAAATCCTAATAATGTAAAACAGGTACCATTGATAATACCTGTTTTGTAGAAATCACGAATCTTGTTAATTGTCTGTGGTAAGATTTCCTGATTAGAAAACAGTCTTAAATCACGTATCCTTAACTCCACTAAAAAATCTAAATCATTTATATCAGCATAACGAAAATTTAACATTATTATCACTCACTTTCACTATTATTCATTATATCATGAAAGCTTTACTTCTGATATTCCTTTAACAATAATCTTAATTATCATTTTCTTTTTCTATTTCTTTTATCTTAGCATTATATTTTTTAGCTTCATTTCGATTATAAAAATAAAAACCCGTCCAAATACTTGTAAAGATAATAATTGCCATTAATATAAAAGTGATAACATAGCCGATATTGCTAATTGGCATCCATCCCAATTTATATGCTATTAATAAATATCCACCCAGCCCAATCGTAAAATGAAAAGCTATTTGTTTTCTTAAACTTAAACTTTCAATTTTATAAACATATGAAGTCTAACCACAACAAACTCCAACTACCATTGCTCCTACTGCATGCATGACAAAATTTTCCATCAAAGGTTCTAAAAACGTGCTGCCAATCACTGTATAACCAATTAGATTTATTACTACCAAAAACGTACATCCCCAAGCAATCCCACCAAAAAAATAACTCACTAAATCTTTAAAGCGCATTCTCTACACCCCCCAATCTTTCTTTAAACAGTTTTCGATAACTACGGGTTATGATTTCTTCAAGACCATTCTTCATAACTATTTCCATCGTTCCATTAAAAGATGCTTCAACATGATTAATACGCTTAATATTGATGATTGCAAATTTTGATATACGTACAAAATCTTTTCCTAATTGTTCTTGTACTTCATAGAGCGGTTTATTTAAAACATAGCGTTCTTTTTTCAAATCATATAATGCTAATTCTCGCCCTTCAGTACGAATCAGCTCAATTTTTACTGGATCGATTATATATATAGATCTTACCATTGTTTTGAGCCGTAAAAATCATTTCTTCACACTCTTTTTCCAAAATTGTAATCGCAGCTTGAAGCGATGGTGTCAGCTTAGCTACATTTATCACTGCCCAAGGCTCTTGACAATTAGGATCAATCTTTAATTCAACTTTCACGCTTTTCACACCTTTCTTTAATACATCTATTATATCATAATCATTTATTAGCTTCGTGCATTTTACCTTTCTATTTGGTAACTTGAAAGTTAATAACTACACGATAAACATTAATTCTCTGCATATCTATACCATAAAAAAACAGCACCATAAAGTGCTGTTCTCTATTCTTGAGCATTGGAGTTATCAAGATATTGGTCATCATATTCCATAATATGATTTTCATAATCAATTTCATCTTGATCTTTAATTTCTTTATCTCTGCGTTTCACTTAGCAGCTCACCTCATTACTAGTATGCGCATTAAAGCATAATTAAATCCAACAAATAAGAACTTAAGGTTGCAATCGTAGAACCCATAATTATTATCCCCGTAATAACCGTTAAAATTCCTTTACCACTAAAATTCATTTCTTTGTTTTCCATAATCTTTCCCTCCATCATTAGTATCTATTTATTCATCTTTTTATATCAATATTTTTTAAGTGTCTTTATAAGACACTTTTAATATACATCCATTCCATTATTTTGTCAACAAAAAGTATCTTTTTTCGACACTTTTGTTAATTAATGATTGCACAACTAGTTATTTAATAGTAAAATTAAGACACAAGGAGTGAATACAAATGACCGGTGAACGAATAAAAAAATTACGTAAAGAAAAAGGCTTAACTCAAGAGCAATTAGGTAACTTACTTGGGGTTAAAAAATCAGCCATCGCAAAATATGAAAACAATCGAGTTGAGAATTTAAAAAAGGACACGATTCAAAAACTATCTGAAATTTTTGATGTTCCTGCTTCATACTTTTTAGGAATTGACGAGAGCAATCAACCTATTATTACTGATTCAATTACTATTCCTTTATACAGTGATATTAGTTGTGGAACTGGTCTTTTTGTTGATGACAATGTTGATGAATATATATCCTTACCTGAAACATTACTTTCACCCAGTAAAGAATATTTTTGTCAATATGCCGATGGTGACAGCATGATCAATGAAAATATCAATCAAGGTGATTTAATTGTATTTGAAAAAAGTAATCAAATTAGAAATGGTGAGGTTGGCTGCTTTACAATCGATGATAATGTTGCTACATGTAAAAAATTCTACCGTGATGATAATAATCACTGCATTATATTACAACCAGCTAATCCTGAATATACACCCATTGTAATAAATCAAGAAAGTCAAGCCGGCTTTAGAGTAATAGGTAAACTAACTTTAGTTATTAATAAAAGGTAGTTTACCTTTTTTCGTGTAAAAAAAAGCCTAGCAATACTAGGCAAGATCCAATACTTCTTTAATTTTAATTAAGACTCCCTGTTCATCATTGGATCTAGTTGTACCATAAGCAATCTCCTTAATTGGCAGAACTGCATTATCCATGGCATAACCATATTTCACTTGCTGTAATAACTCATAATCATTCATTTGATCCCCAAAAGCCATACATTCATCAGGTTCTATTTCATAGATTGCTTGTAAAAAACGCATTCCAACACCTTTGTTAATATCACGATTATGAATATCCATCCACATATTTCCTGCTGTTACAACCTTAACTGCGACTGGTAAATGCGGCTCCAATGCTTGCAAATATTTTTCTATCTGTTCTTCTGGATCATTAATAGAAATCTTCATGATTTCATCATCGATATGATCGAATGAATCAACAAATTGATAATTACAATAATGTAATCTCACCAATGATTCAAAATGCTTATCACGGCTTAAGACATAAGCCCCTTTCCGACCACACATGATCATAAATAAATTATCATATGGGGCTAATGCTGTTTTGATCAATTCAACATTATCGTGTGTAATTGTATTACAATACAATTCTGTCGCTCCCTCTGCGATGTAACAACCATTTTCAGCAATAAAATACATTTGTTCACTTAATGGTAAAAATTTTTGATATAATCGATAATACTGATTACCACTAGCAATTACAAATTTGATTCCCTTTTCCTTTAATTTATAAAATATATCAATAAATTCCGGATCAAAACGTTTATCTGAATCCAAAAATGTTCCATCCATATCTGTTGCAATTAATTTTATCATCATAGCCTCCTTATCAGGATGTAGTATAGCATAATCTCTATTTAGATAAAAGAAAAAGGTGCCAAAATATAGTGATCATTTCTAGTTGCTCACTCAACTTTTAAAGTTCACTACAAATAGCACCCTCTTATTTAACTACTTCACCATCCCAATCAATGATTCCACCAAAATCAATAACATTTTCATAACCAAGTTTAATCAATTTGTTTGCAGCCTGACGACTTCTACTTCCACTGCGACAATATACTAATATTTCTTGTGATTTATCTGGTAACTCTGCAATTTCTTTATTAGAAATTAATTCATTGGGAATACAGATAGCATTTTTTATATGCCCGGTCTTATATTCATCTACTGTTCTTACATCAATAATGATAATATTACTTTCTTCATCCATAATCTTTTGAGCTTCACTCGCCGAAATCCTTTGATAAACAGTTTCTTGGCGATGATTACGATACACTAATAAAACAATAATAATGATAACTAAAATACCAATAATTAATTGCATCTGTCTTTTATTCACTCTCAATCTCTCTTAACATTCGCTCAGCATCATCTGCTGCTTTAACCTTTGTAAATGCCTTTTCTATAATACCTTCTTCATTAATTAAATATGTAGTTCGCACTACACCCATAACCATTCGACCATACATGTTTTTTTCTTTCCAAACATCATAAGCTTGTAAAACATCTAATTCTGGATTAGCTAATAAAATAAATGGAAGCTGATATTTTTCTTCAAATTTTTTATGTGATACAACCGTATCTTTACTAATCCCAATAATTATTGTGTCTTTTTCTTTGAATCGAGGATAGTTTTGAGCATATCCACAAGCTTGTTTAGTGCAGCCTGGCGTATTATCTTTACTATAAAAATATAAAATTATTTTCTTTCCAACAAAATTACTCAATGAAACACTGTCACCATTTTGATCTAATAAGGTAAAATCTGGAGCAATACTTCCCACTTCTAACATCTTTTATTTCTCTCCTTTATTTTTCTCTAATAAATAGCATACCTATTTTTGATACCAAATGCAAATATTATGACTTATAAATATTATACGATTATATCAACATTTTATACTATTTATCATCAGTTATCTGAGCATTCTTTCACCACTGATTTTTAAACTTCTTAAACCACTCATTTTTCTTTAATAAAAAGAAAAAGTGGAATCCTCCACCATTTCTTTTATAAATCACAAATTCCTTTATTTTCTCCATAAACACTATACCAGTCTTGATTAAAATCATCTACAGCTTTTTCAATATTTGGATTATTAAAAATCGCTTTTAGAACACTGACTGGTGCTGTAATTGCTTGGGCTCCACTATTAAAAGAATCTCTTACTTGCTGGACACCTTTGAAACTAGCTGCTAAAATCTTACAATCATAATCATCCATCACGATTCGATTTGACAACTCATTGATTAATTCAAACGGATCACTACCAAGGTTCCCAATTCGATTAACATATGGAGCAATATAATCAGCTCCGGCTACCAATGCCATATATGCCTGCATCAGGTCGTAAACAGCAGTTGCTGTAACATTGATGCCTTCTGCTTTTAAAATCTTGATAGCTTTGATTCCTTCATATGATACAGGAATCTTCACATAAACTCGATTATCAATTTCCTTTAAAATTCGATGTGCTTCATTAACCATCTCATCGCAATTTTTAGAAATCACTTGAACATGTAAGCTTCTATCTTTTCCAATAATATCTCTTACTTTTCTCATGTGATCAAAGAAGTTTTCTGGTGCAGTTGCTTTTACAATAGAAGGGTTGCTTGTCACCCCTACGATCGGCATATGATCTATAGCATCTTTAATTTCCTCTAAATTCACAGTATCAATAATAAATTCCATTTTTAT
>OBYX01000096.1_pt1 | contig 22849 bp, 20 predicted proteins | sample 1476831 | NCBI WGS metagenome assembly OBYX01 (sample SAMEA2580219, study PRJEB22360) | human gut metagenome | biome: human gut; feature: human-associated habitat; material: faeces | place: Denmark | collected 2008/2010 | reverse complement strand
ATCTGGTTGGCCAGATTTTTCGCTTTTCAAGAGCTAGTGATGATCAGATTGTGGATAAGGACTATATTTATCAACCTAAGACAGTTCGTCCCATCTTTTTATCCCTAATCTTGGCTGTTGGTCTTAATATTCTTTTGTTTGTTGGAGAACAGCGTAATGTTTTTCAGACCATAGGTCAGTATGTATCGAGAATCACCGTAACCCATAACCATCTATTCTCAACCTTTATGATGGGACTTTTGAACACTTTCTCTGCTTGGGTTGGAAATAGTCAGGCTTTTGCTCACAATGCTATTACTGAGGATAGTTTTGCTTTGGAGAATCTGACCTATGCCGTCTCCCACCATACGACGACTGGGCTTCCCCACCTTTATACGCTAACAAATCTTTATCATAGTTACGGCTTGGTGGCTGGTATTGGATCAGGTCTGGCTCTCTTGGTGGCTCTACTTTTAAAATCAACAAGCTTTAAGGACAAGAAAGTTAGTCTTCTTAGTGTTTTCCCTAGCCTCTTTAATAATGGGGCCCCCTTGATGGTAGGGATACCAGTCTTACTAAATCTGGTTTATCTGATTCCTTTTCTTCTAGCACCTATGGTCAATATGGGAATAGCAGCGGTGGCTCTGGCTATTCGCCTCATGCCTGCGGCGGTTTACCCTGTACCAGATGGTACGCCGAGCCTTCTTTACGCCTTTATTGGAACTGGTGGTAGCCTGCGGGCACTTACTGTTAGTCTGCTCTGTTTTGCGGTTGATGTTGCAATCTTTATTCCCTTTGTTCATCTGTCTAATAAGGTGCAACACGGTTTGAAAGAGGAAGGAGAAAGCAATGAAGTTCAGTAAAAAAACGAAATTGGCCTTTATCCTTGTTGCGGTCTTTCTCATTGGTTTGGCTGTGCCGTCCTATAGTTGGACCAGGAAAAATGTCAAGGAAATCGAGACTTTCTACAATTCAAAATTGTCTCCTATTATCATGATTCCAGGGAGCTCCGCTACAGAAAATCGTTTTGATGGCTTGGTACGTAAGCTCAATCAAGACCGTCCTGGAGTCAAGCATAGCCTCCTCAAGGTCAAGGTTTGGAACAATGGTCGTATCACCTTTGAGGGCAAAATCAAGGCTAAGGACAACGAGCCAGTCATTGTTATCGGTTTTGAAAATAACAAAGATGGATATAGTAATATCAAGAAACAAGCTAAGATGATGAATCAGGCCTTTGAAGCCTTGCAGAATAAATACAATTTCAATAATTTTAAAGGTCTGGCCCATTCCAATGGTGGACTGATTTATACAGCCTTTATTGAAAATTATCTGAGTGACTATGATGTTAGGATTAACTCACTCATGACTATCGGGACGCCCTATAATTTCACTGAAACCAATATCAAAAATAAATCAGTCATGCTTGCGGATTTCATAGCTGGTAAGAAGAATATTCCGTCCACCCTACATGTCTATTCGGTAGCAGGAACTATCACCTATGATTCGGACGAGTTGGTGCCTGATGCTAGTGTGTCCGCTGGGAAATATATCTATCAGAACCAAGCAAAGAGCTATACTGAAATTACGGTTACAGGTGAAGATGCTCAGCACTCGGACTTGCCAACCAATGATGAAGTTGTGGATTTGGTCAAACAGCATATTGAGGGGCAGGGTGTCCGTAAGAAACAAAAGACCCAACTAGAGCCTCAGTAAGTGAGAATAATATAGCTTATCAGTTCTAGTTGTTTATCATCCAATACAATCAGATAGAGTCTATAATGGCTCTATTTTTTTAGCGCTAAGATTGACTTCTCAAGTTGTTGTAACTCCTTGTTTTACAACTTTCTTTTTGTTATAATCAAGTAAAATAGCAAAGAAGAATGAGAGGTCCCAAATATGCAAATTCCAAGTCGCTTTACCATTGCCGTTCATATTTTGACTCTTATAGCACAAAATAAGGGAAATGAAACTAAGTTAACCAGTGACTTTATGGCTGGTAGTGTGGGAGTTAACCCTGTTATTATCCGCAAAACCTTGTCTCAACTAAAGAAAGCAGACTTAATTTCAGTTCAAAGGGGAACAGGTGGAGCTAGCTTGCTCAAGGACCCAGAAGAAATTAACCTTCTTCAGGTTTATCGTGCTGTGGATAGCATCGGCCCAAGTGGTCAACTCTTTAGTTTCCATGACAATCCTAACCCAGCCTGTCCAGTAGGACGAAATATTCATGGAATCTTGGACCAAAGCCTAGAAGACGTTCAAATGGCAATGGAAAAAGAGCTTGAAAAGAAAACCTTGGCTGGTATTTTAAAAGATGCCAAGGTAAACTGGAAAGAAGCTGGAGCTTGATTGTTTAGTCAGCAAATAGAGGAATCGAAAGTTTTCGGTTTCTTTTTTTATTTGCAAGTTGTAATAATTGACATTACAATCTAACCAAGTATAATATTGTCATATAAAAGATTACAACATAGGAGAAAATCAGATGACATACGATTACAATAGTAAGATTTACCTCGCAGAAGCGGTACTCAATGTGAAGGATTTGGCTGGTCAGACTGCCTTTTATTCACAGATTATAGGTCTTGAAATCCTCTCCCAAACGGAAACAGAAGTTATCTTGGGAGCTGGAAACAAGCCCTTGGTCCACTTGATTGAAACCAATCGTGAGGAGGAGGTCAAGTCCAGTTATGGTCTTTACCATATGGCGATTTTGTTACCGTCTCGCGAGGATCTAGCTGATGTTTTCAAACATATCGCCGAGCTGGACTATCCTTTTGTTGGTGCAGCTGACCACGGTTATAGTGAAGCTCTTTATTTGGAAGACCTTGAGGGCAATGGTATTGAGCTTTATAGAGACAAGCCTGTTGCTGAATGGGATATTCGTGAGGATGGTCGCATTGTTGGGGTAACAGAAGAACTCTCAGCCCAAGAAATTTACGAGATGGGACGCAAAGTTGAGCCTTTTGTGATAGCTAAGGATACTCGTATGGGGCATATTCATTTATCGGTCAAAGATAGTCAGCTAGCAACGGCTTTCTATCAGGATGTTTTGGAGCTGGCAGATAAGTTTACCATTTCAAGTGCTAGTTGGATTGCTTCAGGTGATTACCATCACCACTTGGCTGTCAATGAATGGGGTGGCAAAAACTTAGCCAAACGTGACAAAGGGATGATTGGTCTTGCCTACTACGTCCTTGAAGTAGAAGACAAAGAAGATTTGATTACCATAGCAGAACGTGCTAAGAATCGTGGAGCAGAGGTCAAATGGTTATCTTCTAATGCGTTAATCTTCGAGGATAATGATGGTATTTTGACACGGGTAAGAAAAAAATATTAATAATTAGTGATTTTCGAGTCGTAACTATTGACATTACATTTGAAAGGTCTATAATGGTTATTGTAATCAAAGTTATTACAAATAAGCTTAACAATTTTAACAATTAACATTCATCACAAAGAAAGAGGGAATAACTATGACCTACTTTACAGACTTACAAACAAAACGTCGTTCAATTTATGCTTTGGGAAAAGACCTTGAGCTCTCTAACCAAGAATTGATTGAAACCATTCAAGGGGCTGTTCTTAACACACCGACAGCCTTTAACTCACAAACATCACGTGTGGTGATCTTGCTGGATGAAGAATCAGATGCCTTCTGGAATGAGATTGCATACTCTGAGCTTGAAAAAGTGACACCGGCAGAAGCCTTCGAGGGAACAAAAGAACGTTTGAAAGGTTTTGCCCAAGCTAAGGGAACAATTCTCTTCTATGAAGACCAAGATGTGGTGAAAGGCCTTCAAGAGCAATTCCCACTTTATGCAGATAACTTCCCAATTTGGTCAGAACAAGGTCACGGAATCGCTCTTTATGCAACATGGTTGGCTTTGGCTGAGAAGAATATCGGCATGAACGTGCAACACTATAACCCACTTGTTGATGTCCAATTGGCTGAAAAATATGATATCCCAGCGAACTGGAAGCTCCGTGCCCAAGCACCATTTGGTCAAATCGTCGCACCAGCAGGAGATAAGGACATCCAAACAGAAGGCCGTTTCAAAGTTTTTGGCGACAAATAATCACCTTAACTTAGTCAGTCGGTTTTGTACTGACTGAACAAAATCATATTGATAAGACAAATGACTAGCAGGATTGAAGAATCTTGCTAGTTTTTTCTATTTCAAAACTAGTAATGCCTAAGAAAATGTATAGCTTGAATTTTGAAACTTTCCTTAGGTGATAGCAAATGTCAGCGATCTTCTCCGAAGTTTCATGAGTAAAGTTTGAGCCCTCGATTTTTTATTTTTAGGCTCAGGTTAAGACAGTTCTCCAAACCTCTGAGTATCTAAAATTATTTGGTTTTGGGTACTTTCTTAGCGGTATCTTTCACATCAATTTTTCCAAGTCGTTTATCGAAGGAGAGATACATTAAAAGGTTTGAAAAGGTGAGCTACTTATATTTTATTTTCAATAATTTTGACAATGTTCTTTTTATTTTTGACAAAGATGCTTGTCAAAAATAAAAAGAAGCGTTACAATAGTTTTAGACGAAGGAAGGAGAGAAATTACGATGAAATATATTTGGCTATCTTTTATTCCACTTCTGTTTCTGATTTATACGGGCTCAGAGAAGAAGATAAAAAGATTGAACAGACGCATCAGACGATTGGAAAAACAATTGAAAGGAAGTCAAGAAATGTCTAGACTTTTAGAAGAATTAAAAGGACAAACGGTTACGGTAAATGGATTTAGAACCGAGTATGAAATTATGGATATCGATGAAGATTGGGTCAAATTGAGTCGTGAAATTAATAAACAACAAAGAGAAACTAAATTAGTCCGTATCGAAGATATTCAGGGTGTTCAACTATAAGGAGGCGGATGCCATGATCTTAAAAAATCGTCTGAAAGAGTTGAGGGCGCGTGATGGGCTCAACCAATCTGAGCTAGCTAAGCTAGCAGGGGTCTCGCGTCAGTCCATCAGTCTCTTGGAACGGGGGGAATATACCCCTTCGGTTATTATTGCCATCACCATCGCCCAGGTTTTTAAAGAGCCTGTGGAAAATGTTTTTAGTCTTGTAGAGGAAGAGGAATGATTATGAAAAAGCAACCACAAAAAAGATCTCCACGTAATCGTTTTTGGAGAAATGTCGGAATCATCACAGTTTCCGGCTTGATTGGAGGAGTCATTGGTTTTTTGACAGGCATGTTCGGATCCGAAAAACCCCTTGAAATCCAATCCTTCTTTAGTATAGAAGTACTCCTTTTGGGCTCAATACTTTTGTTTCTTATCGTGTTTATGGTCACGATAGCCTTACTAATAAGCGCGAGAAAAGTCCATCAAAAAATGCTCCAGATAGAAGACGAAGAGGAAGCCTATCACTATGACATCCAGAATAAAAAACTGTTTGGGTTAGCGACCATTTTTAAAGGAGTCATGATCTTGCCATACTTTTTAGTCATCATCTTTTATAGTCAATGGGTGTATATGGATAGACCTTCCACAGGGCACTTAGCTTTTATCTTTGGAACTTTTACCATGCTCTATCTTTTTCTTGTCTTGATTGTCCTATTTTTCTTATCAGATATCTTCTTTCGCAAGACCTTCCATCTGCTTTATGGAAAACCAATTCCCCGCAATGTCAATACCAAGGAAGTGCGTGAATTTATGATGAGTATGATGGATGAGGCAGAAAAACAGATAAGCTACGAGGAAAATTTCGAAGTGGTGGTTAAGTTAAGTAATTATATCTTACCTATCATGCTAATTGGAATTTTAATCATTGGGATTGCCTTCCAGACGGATATCCTCTTGGCTTTGAGTGTTGTATCCATCATCTATATTTATATCCTTATTTCACAATACAAGATTACCAAACGTTATTATAAAGAATAAATGTATCATCCATGTTAGAAATCTGTAAAAGCTTTTGGAAGTGATAAAGAGCTCTTTTTATTGAAAATCTTATCTTCCATTTCTTTATATACAATCAATGGGAGTGTTATCAGTCTTGAATCTTAGGGATTCTGAGAGACTATCAAAGGTGACCTAGCTATCGTAAATCATCCAAGCCCTCAGTTGATGCTGAGGGCCTTTTAATTCTCAATTGATTTTTGAAACCCTTTTCACTACAATAGAGATACAGAAAAGGAGGCAGTGATGAAGTATATTGATTTTGCTGAAAATGAGCGTTTATCAACGATAGTCCTTGGAATGATGCGGATTAGCGAATTGAGTGAAGACGAGGTGGAGGCCTTGGTGGAGGCAGCCTTGTCGATTGGAATCAACACCTTTGATCTGGCGGATATTTATGGAAATGGACAGTGTGAGGTCCTGCTGGGCAAGGTTCTCAAGCGTCGTCCGAATCTTCGGGACCAGATGTGGATCCAGTCCAAGTGTGGGATTCGCAAAGATGGCTTTACCTATTTTGATTTTTCCAAAGATTATATTTTGGATTCCGTTGATGGCATCCTCGAGCGTCTGCAGATTGAGCGTTTAGATAGTCTTCTCCTTCACCGACCGGATGCCCTCATGGAACCTGAAGAAGTGGCAGAAGCCTTTAATCACTTGGAGCAAGCTGGCAAGGTCCGTCATTTTGGGGTATCCAATCAAAATCCTATGATGATGGAATTGCTCAAAACCGCAGTCAAACAACCTCTCAAGGTCAACCAGTTGCAGTTGAGTGCTGCCTTTACACCGAGCTTTGAAGCTGGTTTTCATGTCAATATGGAAGGGTCAAAAGCAGCTGTGAGAGATGGCAGTGTCTTTGAGTATTGTCGCTTAAACGATACGGTAATTCAGGCCTGGTCTGTCCTCCAGCATGGCTATTTCAAGGGGAATTTTGTCGGCAAGGAAGAGTTTGCAGCCCTCAATCACGTCCTTACTGACTTGGCGAAAAAATACCAGGTCACACCGACAGCTATCGCCCTTGCCTGGGTCCTCCGCTATCCTGGTAAGATGCAGGCGGTCATCGGAACGACCAAACCCCAGCATGTCCTTGAAGCAGGAAAAGCAGCAGAAGTTACCCTAACACGCAAGGAATGGTACCAAATCTACCTGGCGGCGGGAAATGATTTGCCTTAGAATCTTGTTAGTAAACCAGATTCCACTCTTATCGGTAGTCTGGTTTTTTGTTTTGTGGTCTTCAGTTTTTTCTTGACAAGCCTTTCCTCTTTATGATATCTTTTAGGCAACATATGTTGCGCAACGAATGTTGCGTGAAAGGAGTCTTATGCCACCCAAGGTTAAATTTAGTAAAGAGACTATCATTGGGACAGCTTTACAATTGGTACGCGAACAGGGCATGTCTAGTTTGACAGCTAGAGCATTAGCGGAGAAACTGGGAGCTACACCAAGAGTCATTTTTGGGCAATTTGCTAATATGGCTGAGTTACAAGCAGAGGTTATTGTTGCTGCAGAGATGGTAGTGGTGGAGTATATTCGCAAGGCTTTAGAAGATGAGAAGCCTTTTCGATCTGTCGGGGTTGCTTATATCCTTTTCGCCTCAAAAGAGCCCCAACTCTTTCAATTGCTTTTCCAAAATCCTAGCAAAGATCCGATTCGTCGTTTTCAAGATTTTCTTCCCATGAAGGATTATAGTTACCAATTGGTTCTTGATTCGATTGTTGCAGACTACCCTTTGACTGTAGAGGAGGCTGGTCGCTTGTACCAGCATCTATTTATCTACTCACACGGGATGGCCTCTATGGTTGCTTCTGGTATTTACCAGTTCAGCATGGAAGAAGTGATTGGATTACTGACAGAGGTTTGTCAATCTCTCATCAAAGAAATGGTAGGAAAGAAATGATTCAACTAGAAAATGTGCACAAAAGCTATGGCCAAACCAAGGTTTTAAAAGGGATTGATTTGCAAATTCAAGACCAGGATGATGTGGTTATACTAGGTCCTTCTGGATCAGGGAAATCGACTCTCCTAAACGTGTTATCAGGCTTAGAAAAGGTAGACGAAGGGCATATCCTCATTCAAGGACAAGATTTATCACATCTCACGGATGCTCAATTGACGGCTTTTAGACGTGAGAAGATTGCCTTTATTTTCCAGCAGTATTATCTATTGCCGAATCTAACGGTCAGACAGAATGTAAAGATGGGAGCTGATTTGGCAAACAATCATGATTTTTTGCAGATCATCGAGGATTTGGGGCTTGGCGATAAGCTGGACAAGTATCCGAGTGAATTGTCTGGTGGGGAACAGCAGAGAGTCTCCATTGCTCGGGCCTTGGCTAAAAAGCCAGAGATTCTCTTCTTAGATGAGCCAACGGGAGCCCTCGATGAAGAAACAGGGCGCAAGATTCTGGACTATATCTGGAAATTGAAGGAAAAGCTAGGCTTTACCTTGATCATGGTGACGCACAACCAAAATATTGCGGATATGGCTAGAGCCATCATTCGTGTCAATAGTGGCAAGATTACCGAAGTTGTGACCAATGATCAGCCTCAGACTGCCTATGAGATTGGATGGTAAGCCATGTTTTCAGTAAAAGATATTCGAAAATTAGTTGTCGTTAGTATCATTGGGGCTTGTGCGGTCTTTGTAGCCAATCTCTTCTTGAATTTTTACTTGGACATCGAGCAGTTGGAGATTTCGAAAACCAATCCCATCATTCAGACCTACTATGATGCCCAGGTTTCGCTTTCCTGGATGGTGGCCATGGTCAGTGGAGTCGTCTTGTCCTTGACGTCGGTCCTTCTCATGTGTTTTTATATCAAACAATTTGTCGACGACCACAAGGAACAATTAGGAATTTTAAAGGCTTTGGGCTATAGCAATGGCCAGTTGGCTAAACGATTTTGGGCCTTTGGACTCAGTTTTGGAGCTGGAGCGCTTCTTGGCTATTTTGCTTCATTTCTCATGATGGGACATTTTTATGACTTCCGTAATGAGAAGGGGATTTTGCCAGAAATCACCATTCATTTTCACTGGCAGCTCTTGCTTGCTTTGGTGATCCTGCCAACGACCTTCTTTATGGTTCTCGCGATTGGGTATGCTAGAAGACAACTACAAACACCGGCTCTTCGCTTATTGAAAAAGTCTCCAAGTCCGATCAAGGTCAAAAGGAGAAAGAGGGCTCCCAAGAAAGATAAATCCTTCCTAAAAGAGCTGTCCTCGTCACTGATATGGGGGAGAAAATCTATCTTGTTTTTTGTAGTCTTTGGCTCCATGTGTTTTGCGGCCATGGTTCAATTGTCCTTTGGCCTCAGGGATTACACAGATGATATCATCCAAACCATGATGATCATGATTGGCTTGATCCTTTCTTTCTCGATTCTCTTTTTGTCATTGGGGATTGTCGTCTCAGAAAGTCGTGAAACCTTGGCCCTCATGAAGGCATTTGGCTACACCAATCGTGAATGCCAAGGTCATATTCTCGCTCCCTATCGTTTTTGGGCTTATCTAGGATTTGTTCTTGGGACGGTTTATCAATACGGTATCATGGAAATCTTGATTGGTGTAATCAAAGATACAGTTCCTGAAAAGATTGAGCATAGCTTTGATTGGAATGTTTGCTTCTGGACCTTGCTTGGCTTTGCTGTGGTTTATGAAAGCCTGTTTTATCTATCCAACAGAAAACTCCAAAAGCAAACTATCAAAGAAGTACTCTTAGCTGAATGATTTATGACAGTAATCCTTAATATCAGTGCTTTTTGATGAGAAAAAATAGAAGATTCATTGACTTTAGACCTCTTAAAGAGGTCTTTTTCTCTGATGAAAACGCTACATAAGAGACTAAATGCACTATCACAATCTTGTGATAGTTTACATCTTCTTAACATTGTCCCGAAATTCTTGCATTCTCTATTGTTAAAGCGTAAGATAGACACTGTTTTAATTTTAGTGCATTAAAACATGTCTTGAAATATTTCTAGATGTACAAGGCAAACAGATTTTTATGAAAGAGGAGTCTCGAATGTCAGATAAACAAATGAAAACCCTTGGTTGGGTAGCGACTTTCATGTCAGTTATGATGTATGTATCATACGTACCACAAATCATGGACAATTTGTCTGGTCATAAAGGAAACTTTATCCAACCATTGGTAGCTGCAGTCAACTGTAGCCTTTGGGTTTACTATGGTCTCTTTAAAAAAGAACGTGACCTTCCCCTTGCTGCGGCCAATGCACCAGGTATTATCTTTGGTTTAATTACAGCATTGACAGCTTTGTTCTAAAATAAAGCAAAATTTCTTTCTATACTATTTTTCTTAACGCAGAAAACGAGAGCAGAACTAGCGACAGTCAAAGATTGTCGTTCTAGTTTCACTCTCGTTTTTTGTTTTTAGTTACTAAGAAGAGCCTTGATAGTCTCTTCCATTTTTAGTGGTTCAGTTTTGGAAGAAAAGCGTTCGACCACTTGACCTTCACGGTTAATCAAAAACTTAGCAAAGTTCCATTCAATTCTAGCTCCAAGTGGTCCAGATTTTTCTTTTTTAAGCCAATCAAAAAGTGGTTCTGCTTCCTTACCATTGACCTTGATTTTGGCAAAGCGAGGGAAGGTTGTATGGTAATTGAGGGTGCAGAAGGTATTGATTTCTTCAGCGCTACCAGGTGCCTGCCCCATAAATTGATTACAAGGAAAATCAAGAATCTCGAAACCTTGGTCTTTGTATTTGTCATAAAGTTCCTGCAAACCTTGATACTGTGGCGTCAAACCACAGCCTGTTGCTGTATTGACGATTAAGACGACCTTGCCCTTATAATCATGGAGAGATACAGGCTGGTCAGCTTGATTTGAAACTGTAAAATCGTATAAGGTTGTCATAGGAAATCTCCTTTGGTTTAGTTGAGACTATTATAGCAAAAAGAGAGAGATAAGAAATGTACTTTGTACAGTATAGCTTTTAGTATTTACCACAAAAAAACCAAGACTTTCGTCTCGGTTTCAGGTTTCATCTCATCTTAAGACACCACATGTCCATCTTTATCGAAGGTATAGAGTTTACCGTCGATGAGGACAGAGCGGTTAGTGTATCTTTCACCTGTTTTAGGGTCGAAATAGTAGGTGTAATTATCAACTGTGACAAAGCGTCCTAGGACTTGTTTGCCTTCAGCGTCGAAGTAGAGGACCTTGCCGTCAACTTCTTGGAAGCCGGTCACTTTCTCACCTTTGTCATTGTAATAGTAGTTATCGCCTTTATCGTAGACGATACGATTGCGGTAGGCAGGTTCACCCTTGCGGTCAGCAACCACGCCATTGTCATCAGCATTATAAGCTCTGTCCCCGATGACAAAACGTCCTGTTTCAAGGTTTCCGCTATCTCGGAAGTAGTAGTCCTTGCCGTTGATGGTTTGCCAACCTGTCAGAGCAGCTCCGTCATTGCCATAGTAGCGTGTTGGGTAGTATGGAAAACGTGGAGAACCTTCGTAATTGTATGATTTTGAAAAGGCGTTGCGTGTCATGATACCAGTCAATTGGTCGAATTGGTATGTTTTACCGTTAATTGTAACCTCTGTGCCTTTGGCTTGACGACCATCTTCATAGAAATAGTAACTGACGCCATCAAAGGTCTTCAAACCAGTGACTTTTTGACCATTTTCATAGAGATAACTTGTACCGCTAGGATCCGTTTGCAATTGGTCAAAGTGGATGGCTTTTTCTTTTGTCGCATCAATACCGTTAGCATCAAAATTAAAGGTCACACCTCGATAGGTAAGGGCTTTGTTAGTTGTTGCAATGGCTACGTTTGTGGTCACTTTTTGGCTATTTGGTGCTGTGAAGGTCATTGGCATTGAGTCGAAATGGTAGAGGTGTCCATTAAGAATGTCCCAGTTGTCAAAAGTTGACCATTGTGATTGGCGGACGCTACTATATTTAGATCCAAGTATCTTACCATCATACTGATAAGGACCTTCTTTGATATTACCGTCAGTATCTGTGACATATACACCCTCAAGTTCATAAGTATTTTCACCAGTACGCTTGAACTCAGGATAGAGACCGTTTGTCAAGAGTTTTCCATCTGGGCTAAAGAGCTGAGAGTTGACGACTCCTGTGTAGAGACTTCCTTTAAAGGCATCATTATCAGAATAGTCGCTACCATAGTAACGGTTGCCATCAACTTCAAACCAACCTGTCTTGAAGGCACCATCACTTCCTGCGTAGTAGATAGTTTCAGAGAAGTCACCGTAATGGTCAGTGGATGTATCATGATAAAAGGCGTTGCGAAGAACAGCACCAGTTTCGCTGTTAGCGAAATACTGGTTATCACCTAGGGTAAAGAAAGCACCTCGGACTTGTTGGCCCTTATCGTTAAAGTAGTAGAGGTCCTTGTTAATGGTTTGGAAACCAGTGACCTTTTTACCATTAGCATCATAGTAGTACCATTCTTGATCGCTACCTTGAACAAATTGGTTTCGATTTGAGGTTTGAGCAGTTTTAAGAGTCGCCACACCATTGCTATCAAAGTTATAGACCGTACCGTTTAAGGTAAGTGAGCGATGTACCCACTTGTCACCTGTATTTGGGTCGAAGTAGTAGGTTTTGCCACCAACAGTAACCAGTTGTCCCTTGGCTTGGACACCATATTCGTGGAAATAAAGGTTCTGTCCGTTAATGGTTTGGAAACCAGACACGGCTTTACCATCAGATCCGAAGTAGTACCAAGAGTTATCTCTATTAACGAATTGGTTAGTTACTGGATTTCCATTATCTTTATCTAGATAGTAGATATCGTTATCGTAGTAAAGGAAGTCTCCTTTGACTTGTTGTCCACTATTATTGAAGTAGTGAAGGTTGCCGTCCACCGTTTGAAAACCGTGAAGCGCTTTACCATCTTTACCAAAGTAATACCAATTCCCTTTATCGTCAGAAACATAACGGTTGGTTACCATAATACCAGTCTTAGGGTCAAAGTAATACTGTTGTCCGTTCAGGTTTTGAACACTTGTCTTGTAGTGAGCTTGGCTACGGTCTAGAAATTCGGTTTGGAAACCAAATGGGGCTGAGAAGCCTTTAGTTGCCTTGAAGTCATTGATGTAATACCAGTTTCCAGCTTTATCCGAAACAAAGACAAAATTAGGTTGATTACCAGTAGCATCAAAGTAGTAAAGATTTCCATTTTCAGTGATGAAGTCATCTTTGACCATCTTGCCATCTTTGTCGAAGTAGTAAAAGCCAAAGTATTTATGGTTGACGTTGTTAAGAGCTTGGAGACCTGTTACGCGACGTCCATTGTCTTTATCGAAATAGTAGCTATCACCATTAATAGTGACGATTTCGTTTTTAGCTTGTCGACCATCTTCGTGGAAGTAGAGGTTAAAGCCATCGATATTCTGAGCACCAGTGACGGGTTTCCCATCTTTGCCGAGGTAATACCAGTTGTGGTTGTTGTCTTCAATAAACTGGTTGCGTTTGTTCGTTTCAGGCAGAACTGCTGTCAAACGACCTTGGGCATCAGCAGTATAAGCTTGACCATCGATGTTGATAGAGGTATTGGTTACCTTACGTCCATTGGCTTTGTCATAGTAGAAAGATTGTCCATTTTCTGTGATAATCTCACCCTTGGCTTGCTTGCCATCCTCGTGGAAATAAAGGTCGAAATGGTCAACGTTTTGGGCACCTGTCAGATTTTTGCCGTCTTTAAGGTAGTACCAGTTGCCCTCAGCATCGCTCTTGAATTGACCGCCAGAAACGACAGTAGTTTCAACAGATTCTGGTGCTTGACTGTTTACTTCAGTGACTGTGCTAGTTGTTTCTGAAGTTGAAGTAGCAGTTCTCGTTTCGCCACTAGACAAATTGTAAGTGCTGCTTGCTTGGTCTTCTTTAAGGACTGGCTGCTTATCAGCTGTAACAGTAGCAGTTGTATCAGTTGCACTATTGGTTGCGACTTGATCAGCTTTTGCTGTAGCTACAGTTGTTTCTGTGACGACAAGATCAGGATCCTGGCTGACACTTTCAGGTGTGCTAGCTGAGGTAACTTGATTGGCAGCTTGCTCGTCGGCAGAGACACCAACTCCAACCAATGAGGCACCAAGTGCCAAACCAGACACAGCAATGGTAACCCATTGTTTTTTCACTTTATGAAGTTTAAAATGAACTTTATTTTCCATAAAAGTTCCCCTTTTCCTTTTTAATGACCCCATTCTAACATCTTTCATTAGAAGAATCAAACGCATTCATAAGATTTTCATGTTTTTTCTAAAAATTGAAAATTCTTTTTAGATAAGGATTTGAGAAACAAAAAAGAATGATAAATGACCACTTTAGCAAGCTCCTTTTAATCGAGATGTATGGAAAATTAAAAAGTAAGCACTGGAAGTCCCAATTTTCAACATAGCATTCACCAATAAAAGTATAAAAATACAGAAAAAGGGCCATTTAGACCAAGAAATATGGTATAATAGTTCGGTATTTCGCAAAAAATGGAGTATAAAAATGAGTATTTTTCGTAAAAAGGATGTCGGTCTCGCTCAGACTGAGATGAAACGACATCTGACCCTTAGGGATGTGGTCCTGCTGGGAATCGGTGCCATGGTTGGTACAGGAATCTTTACGATTACTGGTACCGCGGCATCGACTCTGGCTGGCCCTGCCCTGATTATTTCAGTCTTGATTTCAGCCGTGTGTGTTGGGATGTCAGCGATTTTCTTTGCTGAGTTTGCCTCACGTTACCCATCAGCCGGTGGTGTCTATGGTTACCTCTATGCTGTCTGGGGGGAGTATCCTGCCTGGATGGGTGGCTGGTTGACCATGATTGTCTTTATGAATGCCGTATCCAGTGTTGCTTCTGGTTGGGGTGCCTACCTCAAGGGGCTACTGGCTAGCTTTGGTCTTAAGTTGCCTCAAGCCATCAGTGGACCTTTCAATCCCAGTCAAGGTACTTACATTGATCTTTTGCCAGTCTTGGTCTTGGTCTTGGTGACAGCTCTTCTTCTCATGAATTCTAAGCAGGCTTTACGTTTGAACTCTCTCTTGGTAGTGCTCAAGTTTTCAGCCTTGGCGGTCTTCATCTTAGTGGGGCTCTTCCATTTGAATCCTAGCAACTGGGCAGATTTTGCACCATTTGGCTTTGGTCAGATTTACGGAGGAAAAACTGGGATTATGGCAGGTGCCTCTCTTATGTTCTTTGGATTCCTTGGTTTCGAGTCTATCTCTATGACGGTAGACGAGATTAAAGAGCCGCAAAAGAACGTTCCTCGAGGTATCGTTCTTGCCTTGATTATCGTGGCTTCACTCTATGCAGTGGTTTCGCTGGTCTTGACTGGAGTGGTTCACTATACCAAGTTGAATGTTGATGATGCAGTAGCTTATGCTCTTCGCTATATCGGTATTTCTTGGGCCGCCAACTACGTCTCTGTGGTTGCAATTATGACCTTGATTACGGTATGTATTTCAATGGCCTATGCCCTTAGCCGTATGGTTTATAGCCTGGCGCGTGATGGTTTCCTTCCTCAAACCTTCCAAAAGGTTTCAAAGACTAATAAGGTTCCACATCATGCGACACTTTTAACAGGAGTTTTGTCAGCTATCTCAGCAGGTATCTTCTCCTTGGCCAATATGGCATCATTGGTTAACATTGCGACCTTGGCTTACTTGGTCCTCTTGGCTATTGCTCTCATTATTCTTCGTAAGGATAAGGGGTTGCCACAAAAGGATGAATTTAAGGTTCCATTTGTTCCGGTCTTGCCTATTATTTCAATTATCGTCTGCCTCTCCTTTATGAGTCAGTACAGTTGGCAGACATGGTTAGCCTTTGGTTTGGCAGTGCTAATCGGTTCAGTTATCTATGCCTTTTACGGTTACAAACATTCTAAGTATTAAGATGAAAATGATAGTGCCATCTGGCCTATCATTTTTTGATATAATGGAAGGAAAGTAGAAGCAGGAGTAGATTGATGAAATCAGACCAGATGTGGCAAGCCTATAAAATTTTAAATCAGACAATCGGAGATAAGATTGATGCCTGGGCCTTTGGCGTGGAAGCAGATTATTTGGCAGAACTCGTATTGATGGGGCAAAAGACAGCAACCAGTTCAGCTTTTGACTTGTATGCAGTGGGGAATGAACCATTGCCCAAGGAAAATGAACTGAGAGTCATTCTTGATAGTAAGGAGAATGCTATCTGTATTATTGAAACGACTAAAGTTGAGGTCATCCCATTTAAAGAGGTTTCTAAAGACCATGCCTACAAGGAAGGTGAAGGAGACCGTGGGCTAATCTATTGGCAAGAGATTCATGAGAATCTCTTTAGCAATTGGTTAGAAGAGGTTGGATTACATTTTAGTCAGGAAAGTCTGGTTGTTTTGGAAGAATTTAGGGTGGTCTATCCCAGAGATTGAAAGTTCCCAATATCTTGGGGACTTTTTTTACTTTAAGGAAAGATTAACCTTTCTTTAAGTCTTGTCTTAGGTTTCTTGTGTTTAATAGAGGCATCTCAAAAGTAAGAAAGAGGTCCAACATATGACATACAAACATAGCAAACAAACACAAGAACGTTATGCCATTAAAAAATCATCAAAATGGAAAACTGCAGGATCAGTCCTAGTAGCTAGCTTAATCTTTGGTAGCTCAGTTGTCTTAAATGACAGCAAGGTTTCAGCAGACGAGACAAACACTGAATCAACACTCTCAACGGTTTCAACAGGTGAAACCACTGCTGATTTAATTGAAGAAAGTACTCAGACCGACAATACATCAGAAACTACTGAAACAAGCACAGAATCGGCTACAACTACTTCAACTGCGGCTTCAACTTCAGACACCGATTCATCATCAACAAGTACAATAAGTACAACAAGTACGACAGAGGACACGACTGCTACATCAACAAGCAGTGAAACATCTGATCATTCAAGTACTTCCGCAACTCCAGAAGCAAGTTCTTCTGAAACTGCTGAAAGCACAACTAGTGAAACCTCAGCATCTGAAACGAACAATGCAGAAGAAAACACTAGCTCTAATACAAGCTCAAGCACCACTGAAGCCACTGCATCTGAAACAGCTTCAGTGTTAACCAACAGCGCCTCAGATTCAGCTACTGGAACGACGACAACTGAGTCTGAAGATAGTGATTCAGAAAGCTCAACGACAACGATTACTTTCAATGGAACAACCGTGGTAACAAGTGATAGCGGTACTGTCACAGTTGATGGAACGACAATTACCATCAATCAAGCAGGATCATACACTTTGACCGGAAATGGTTCAAGCTATACCATTATTGTGTCAGGTAGCGTGACAGATCCAGTTACAATCTACTTGGATGGTGTGACCTTAACGGATTCGTCTATTACTTCCAATTCTTCAGCAGAATTGACTGTTAATGTCCTTTCAGACAGTTCTATTTCTTCGACGTCTGATAATGCGATTGAAGCCGCTGGTGCCTTAACAATCACGAGTGGTACTGGAAGCACCCTTACCCTTTCAAGTACTGAAAAGCACGCCATCAAGGCTGATAGTGTGACTGTTGATTCAGTAACGCTTGATTTGACGTCAGAGGCTAAAGATGGTATCAATGCGACGACAGCTGTAACTATTAAAAATGCCACAGTCAACATCACAGCAACTGATGACGGTATTCAGGTCGAAGACGAAACAGATGTGAACAGTGGTGATTTGACGATTACCGACTCAACGGTAACCATTAATGCAACTGATAAAGGTATCACGGTTACAGATGAATTGACTGTCGAAGGCAATTCTAAAGTAACAGTTGTAGCAGGTGACGAAGGCCTTGAAGGGCGTTATATCAATTTGACAGGTGGAACCGTTGATATCACTGCTGGTGATGATGGTATTAACGCCACTGAGTGGACGACCAAGGACAGCGCTGATACTTCAAGCTTAACCAATTCGACTTCTGACTTGGAAAATGAAGTGGGCATCAATATTGACGGTGCAACGGTAACTATCTTGGCAGATGGTGATGGTATCGACAGTAACGGCAATGTGACAGTGAAAAGTGGTTCTCTCTACGTCGCTCAGACAAGTGCAGATAATGCTGCTATCGACTACGATGGAACAGGTATTATTTCGGGCGGTACTGTATGGGCTATTGGTAACCAAGGAATGGCTCAAGCCTTTACAACAGGTTCAAGCCAGTCTTATATCATGGCCAACATCTCTGGTAGTGCTGGAGATACCATCACAGTTACAGATAGTTCTGGAAATGTTGTAGCGACCACAACAGCAACAACTTCATTTGGAAATGTGGTCTTTAGTACCGAGAGTCTAACTTCGGGTGAAACCTATACCATTACGACATCAAGTGGTGCTAGTGTGACTGCAACAGCTACTGAAGAAGGCACAAACAATGGTCCTGGTGCTGGTGGCATGGGCGGCTTCCCAGGTGGTGGTTTTGGTAATAGTTCAATGTCTGATAACTTCGGAGGCTACGGCGGACCAACTAGCTATGGTGGCAGCTCTACAAATACGGGTACCGTCAATACCCCATGGGGCCAATCTGCTTCGACAAGTTCTGAGAATACAACTAGCACAAGTAGTACAAGTTCAACAAGCCAGACGGCTAATACTGGACGTCCTACCCCATCAAACTTTGCTAGTCAAACAAGTAACTCAACGTCTCCAAATGTGAGTACCACAACTTCTACGACTGCTAGTGTCACAATGTCTCCAACTGCGAATGCCTCAGCCTCTGCGACTGCTAGCAATTCAGTAGCAAGTAATGCGAACCAAGCAGATGTAACTACTTCAGCAACGACAGCCAGAAGCACAAGCCCATCAGGTCAAGGTTCATCAACGACTAGAGCTGCAGAGCCTGAAGTACGATCACTTATATCTGAAGTAGCAGTTGCCAATCAGTCAGCAGAAGCACAGCCTGAACAGGCAACTACCAATACATCAAGCAGTGCCCAACAACAAGCTCATGAGACAGCTGAGAAGTTGAATAAGATTTTCACTCAAAATCAAAGTTCCCAAGCGGAATCAAAAGGTCAGCTAAGAGAAGTTTCCAACCAAAAGGAAGCTACAAAAACAAATGTTCAGACTGATTTTGCTCAAAAACAAAATAGTCAGACAAGCTCTAAGGCTAATCAGTCTGCTAAAAGTTCACAAAGTAGCCAAGCAAACCAATCAACGTTACCAGATACTGGTGATGTGAGTAGCTTGGGATTAGGTGCATTAGGAGCTGTACTTATGACAACATCATTTGCACTTAAAGGAAGCAAGCATTCTCGTAAGTAATTTCAGTTTAGAAAACATATAAAAAGAAGTTCTCTTGCCAAATGGCTTGAAAACTTCTTTTTTGTCTTATTTTTTAAAGCTATTTTTAAGGCCTTCAACAGCACCTTCAATGCCTTCTTTAACATCTTCGAGACCGTCTTTTGCTTTTGCTACAACTTTTTCAACAGCACCTTCAATTTCAGTCTTTTTGTCGCCAGTCAGTTTACCAGCACCCTCTTTAAGAGCACCTTTAGCTTGATTCAATTTATCTTCGATTCCCATGATAGAACCTCCTTTTTATGATGAGACCATTGTAGACAATATTAAACGGTAATGCAAGTATTTTGTTTAATAAGTGACAACATTAATCTTTCCTTTATCATATTCAGCGATGAAGATATCTGAAATGTTGTCATATCCCATTTTTTGAAGCTCTTCATTTAACCAATCCTCCGTTTTACCAATAGTATCAAGAATTTCTGTTTGAATGACCCCATCAGTAACGATTGGGTATTTCGGATTTTCATCACCCGCACGAACCACAATCAATTGGCCGTTCTGTTCAATAACTGCACGTTTAACCTCTTTAAGTTGAAAAATTCCTTGGGAACGTAATTTTAAAGCGACATCAGAGGCTGAAAGTCCTTTAGAGCGACAAGCTTCAGGATCTAGTTGACCATGTTTGATGATGACAGTTGGTTTACCGTCAATCAAATGTTTGATAAAGAGAATATTGGTAATTAGCCATTTTAGAAGTAAAATCAAAATCGTCCAAATAATCAAAATCACGATATATTGGAGGATTGAAACGGTACTACTATAAATTGTACCACCGAGGATTGCACCAAGAACAAAGTTCTGTACTTGGTCAGTAGCTGAGCTAGGTGCTAGGTTTCCTTTACCTGTTAAATTGATAACAAAGACGAGTGAAATAAGCCCCAAAGCTAGTTTAATTGCAACAGTAAGATAAAAAGATGTCATTTTTTAACCTCCACGAGTTCAACATCAGACTTGTAAAGTTTTATTTGTTCGAGCAAGTAGCTGTCAGGTTCTGAACCTGAGATGGCACGATAGTACTTGTTTCCAACTTTGAGGATAGCGCCATCTGTAGTAGTAGAAGTATTGACATAAACCTTGCTCTTATCAACGTCAAGATTTTTAGACACAACCTCGATAAAGTGAAGAGATGCTCTAAATTGGTCGTTGTTAGATTGATTGCTTTGGAAATTACTGATAGCAATTAGAACCACGGCAACTAAGGTTAAAATAGAAATAATAGAGAGTTCACGAAACTTAGTATCATGGCGTTCTTTGAAGGCTTTAAAAGCAAATACACCGGTCACTAAAATAAGTCCTGCAGTAATGGCAACCATAACCCAGTTTTGTTGGCTAATCTGACTTAGCACATAGTCATAGGAATAGAATTTCATTGAGAGATTTCCTTTCATAATATCACTAACATTATAGGTTAAAAAGTCTTTAAATTCAATCAATCTATCCGAAAAATGAAGGAATGAGTAGGATTCTTAAAGGAAATTTGCTATTGAAATGACTTGCAGCCATTAAGCCAAAATCTTATGATTTCTTTAAGGACTTTGTTGATATTTTCACAAATTATGCTTATAATTGAGGTAATCAACAATCAGAACTTGCCTAAATTTTTCGAGAATCAGAAGTCTGGTAACTTAAAGAGATTGGTTATTTTATGTAAGACTTCACTGTTAATCTCTAAGAGAGTCAACACCTTTTCTTGAATTCCAAAAAATGTTAAGGCCTCTCGTTCCTAGAAAAAGGAGTAATTATGTCTGAACCATTATTTTTACAATCTGTTATGCAGGAGAAAATTTGGGGTGGCACGCATTTGCGTGATGTCTTTGGCTACGACATTCCAAGCGACCATGTCGGAGAGTACTGGGCTATTTCTGCTCACCCAAATGGTGTTTCTACTATTAAGAATGGTCGTTATGCCGGTCAAACTTTAGATGTTCTTTATGCAGAGCACCGTGAGTTATTTGGCAATCGTCAAGAACCTGTCTTCCCACTTTTGACTAAGATTTTGGATGCCAATGATTGGCTCAGTGTGCAGGTCCATCCAGATGATGCTTATGGACTTGAACATGAAGGTGAGCTTGGTAAAACAGAGTGTTGGTATATCATTGCTGCTGAACCAGGCGCTGAAATCATTTATGGGCACAATGCCAAATCAAAAGAAGAATTGCGCCAGCAAATTGAAAGTAAGGATTGGGAAAATCTTTTGACCAAGGTTCCAGTTAAAGCAGGCGATTTCTTCTATGTCCCAAGTGGTACCATGCATGCTATTGGTGCAGGAATCTTAGTTCTTGAAACCCAACAGTCAAGTGACACAACCTACCGTGTGTATGACTTTGACCGTAAGGATGACCAGGGCAACCTGCGTGAGCTCCATCTGGAAAAATCTATCGATGTCCTTAATATTGGTGAACCTGCCAACAGTCGCCCAGTCACAACAAAAGTAGATGACCTCAAATCAACGCTCTTAGTAGCAAGTGATTTCTTCGCCGTTTATAAATGGGAAATCTCAGGTAAGGCTGATTTTGAAAAGACTGCTGATTACAGTTTGTTTAGTGTACTTGACGGTCAGGGAAGTCTCCTTGTTGATGGTCAAGAATATCCAATTGCAAAAGGCAGCCACTTCATTCTACCTAGCGACGTTCAAGATTGGAAAATCAAGGGAGAGCTTGAGCTGATTGTCAGTCACCCATAATCAAACGATCAAACTAGACGAGATAAGAATCTTGTCTAGTTTTTTCGTACAATGATACAGAAAATTTGCAATTTTTAAAATCTTTCCTAATAAGTCTGAATAGCTTGAAGTTCCAAACTAATCATGTCATACTAAGTAAGTTGACTAAAATAGTAATAAACAAGTTATCTTTTTTGAGATGATGTCTTGTTTGTTTTAGATTGGAGAAACTTATGTTAAAAAAAGGAGGCCTTACAGCTTTATTGTTGTTTGGTATGTTCTTTGGAGCAGGAAATCTGACCTTTCCCCCTCAGCTAGGCTTTGAATCTGGAGGTCATTTTTGGCCTGCGATTGCAGGGTTTGTCCTATCAGGTGTTGGTATTGCTATCCTAACGCTGGTGATTGGGACCCTAAATCCTAAGGGTTACATTCATGAGATTTCTCAAAAGATCTCGCCTAAGTTTGCCCTAGTCTATTTGGCAGTACTCTATCTGTCCATTGGTCCTTTCTTTGCCATTCCTAGAACGGCAGCAGCAGCCTTTTCGATTGGCTTCTCGCCTTTGATTGGCAGTGGGCATACTAGCCTTTGGCTCTTTGTCTTTACCGTAATCTACTTTGCTTTAGCACTTTGGATTGCCATGAACCCATCTAAAATTCTAGATAGTATTGGACGTATTTTAACACCTGCCTTTGCTATTATGATTGTTATGGTTATTGTGGCTGGAGCACTTAAATACGGTGGTCACAGTCCTCAGGCTGCTAGTCAGGCCTATCAGGCTTCTGCATTTGGTAAGGGCTTCTTGGAAGGCTATAACACCTTGGATGCCTTGGCTTCTGTGGCCTTCAGTGTAGTGGCAGTAGTCACCCTCAACCAACTAGGCTTTAAGTCTAAAAAAGAGTATATTTCTACTATTTGGGTTGTTGGTTTTGCAGTGACGCTTCTCTTTGGTGCTTTGTATTTGGGACTAGCCTTTTTGGGCAATCATTTTCCACTCCAAGTGGCAGGCCTACCAAAA
>OBYX01000093.1_pt1 | contig 24018 bp, 26 predicted proteins | sample 1476831 | NCBI WGS metagenome assembly OBYX01 (sample SAMEA2580219, study PRJEB22360) | human gut metagenome | biome: human gut; feature: human-associated habitat; material: faeces | place: Denmark | collected 2008/2010 | reverse complement strand
GCTTGTCGACGTTTACTTTCATTTCTCTCTTGTTCTGAAACCATTGCTAAAATTTGAACAATTAAGTCTTTCATAAACTTGTCCAGTAATGGATTACCAATGACCTCATTCATCATAGGTAAACTTGTAATCATTAACTGCACGTCTTTTTCTTTTAAATAACTCACAGTTTCAATAATCTCATCATAGTTACGTCCCAAACGATCAATAGACTCCACAACGAATCGATCTCCCATTCTTACAAAATTAAGGGCTTCTTGAAATACAGGTCTATTTTCAACTGACTTTCCTGATTGCTTCTCTGTAAAGATTTTTTCTACGCCAAACGTCTTTAAACTATCCAATTGTCTTTCTAAATTTTGATCTATTGAAGATACTCTCGCATAGCCTATAATCATTTATTTTCACTCCATAATTAATATACACCCTAATCATACATCAAAAGTGTTGTAATTCCAACAGCTCGATTTGTATGATTAGGGTGTAGCCTATCCATCTTCAATATATACAGAACGTACGTTTGTTTTATCGATTATTTTTTGTTTAATTCAATGATATAATATACTTAATACCAATTAAAAATCTTATATTCTCAGGGCTGATATATCTTCAATATTTATTATAGAAAATTGTAATATTTTATAAATAATAGATAAATGGGAGTGGAAAAATGGATAAATTTAAAAAAGCTATTACAAATTATATTGAGAAAGATGAAAATTTTGCATTATTTATTGATGGCGAATGGGGTACTGGAAAAACCCACTTCTTTGAATATGATTATTTTTTTAATGAAATAGATGAAAACAATGAAGACATACAAAAAAATTACAATAAATCAAGTTATAAAAAAGAATATATTAGTGTATATGGCAAACATAGTTTGAAACAAATACAAGAGATAATTGTCACAAAACTCTTAAGTCATGTTGATGAGGATGTAATTAATCAAAACATAAAGAAAGGTCTTAATAATATTTTTAAATTACTAGATATAAAGTATATAAAAAATGAAAATATTACTGCATCTATAGATGATTATTTAGAAACAAAAGCAATTAACAAAATTAAAAAAAAACTCAATCAAAATGGTTCTGAAGTAGTACTTATAATAGATGATATAGAAAGATTAAGTAGTAGTATCAATTTAAAAGAGTTTTTAGGATTTATACGAAACGTTTTATTAGACAGTTTTAACTGTAAAGTTATTTTAGTCGGTAATAAAAACTCAATAAATAGTGCACATCAAGAAGGAATGACTGAGCATTGGGAAAAAGTTATAAGTAGAACTTTAAAATTCCCAAGTAATTTAGAAGTCGCAAAAAATATATTAGAAGATGATTTAAAAACAATTGATTTTGAAAAAAATGAAATTCAAGAAATAAAGGAATTCATATGCATATATTCTCTATCAAAATCTGAATCAAGTGTATTAAACTTAAGAACATTAAAGCTAGTAATAGCAGATTTTAAAAACCTATATGATCAATTAGAAGATAGTAATAAACAAAAAGCGAATATACGTATGTCTTTATTTACTTCTTTATTTATATTACATAATATAAATAGAAATAATGAGACTAAAACTGAGAAAGAGTTTTATGAATTGAGTCCATTTAATGTATCACCTGTAATAGATACTAAAGAAACCCCTAAAAAATATTTTAAAGATAATAAAGTAGCTAAAAACTATGCCTATTTATCTAACGAATTAAAAAAATATATATTGGAAGGTAACCTAGATATCAAAGAATATCAAAGACAAATCAATGATAATTTTAGTGAAAAAAAAGCTGATGAAGATCCACTCAATATATTACGTGAATTTTATTTTTATAGTGAAGACAAAATACAATGCCAAGAAGAAAAGGCCGTTAGAATAATAAATGATAGTACATATGGGTTTGGTTATCGTTTGAATTTATATATGAGTTTGATTATATTAAATAATAAAGAAATGCTATTTCTAGAAGACTGCGACTTACAAAAATTAGAAAAAGAATTATTAGATAGTTTTGAGCTACAAAAAACTAATAATGTTGGAGGAGAATTTATAACAAATTTAACCCATTACGACTTTTCTAGTAACGAACAGTTGAGAGAATTTAAAAAAGCACTTTCAGAAAAACTAAAGATGAAGCAAAAAGAGTCTATAATAAGTGAAGGAATATACGAAAAGTATATTGAAGCTATTTTAAAACTCGACCGCAAAACGATAGATAAATTAGAAAGAGATTATATAGAAGTACTATATTTAGATATATACGAAAAATTCAACGAAGATATCAATAACGTTGAAGAAAAGCTTCTTGAAAGTAACGCTCAAATAATAGAACTAAACAGATATCTTAGAGGTACAGGAGTGGAGCATACCACCCTCGGCAATGTTGAAAATTTTAAGGAAAACATAAATAAAATAAGCACAAAAGTAAATGATAAAATAACAAAGTATAATTTTAATACTTTAATAGAAACTTTAGATGAAAATATAAAATTATTTGATTAAAAAAATATTAAAGAACAATAGGCTCCTATGATGTAATTATGAACAACTTGTTCGATAATAAACATAAAGGAGTTGTTGTAAATGTGCAATACAAATTTATCTAAGGATAGTGTTCAAAATGACAAAATATAATGAATCATTTAAAGAAATGATTGTTGAACTATCTAATAATGGGACAAATGAGAAAGATTTAAGTAGCGAATATGGTATTTCAGAAGCAGTTATATACAAGTAAAAAACTATACACTAAAGATTCTAAGGTCGGTTTTAGTGACAAACAAACCCAAGTGCTTAAGAAAGAAAACAAACGTCTTTAAATCGAAAATGACATATAAAAAAAGGCACCAGGTATTAATATTAAAAAACTCTTTGTAGAGTTAGCTAACAAAGAGCATATTCTTATTAATCTTGTATACATTTATGGCAGTACTCAAAATACAATTAGGCTTTCTTTTTCTTATGAAAGTAATGAAAATATCAAGTATGGACTGAATAAATTACGCGAATATGTTAACCAAATTTAACGAAAACTATCCTTTTGCATTCCTATCTACTATGGTGTTATAATGTAATTAACAAATAGAGTGTTTACATGGTAAACACCGAGCCCGATAACTATGTCAGTAGTTATCGGGCTCTTTTTAGGTGTATTGGTTATGTCGCCGTCAGATTATTTATCACGTTTATTTAACCAATGTGAAAACAACGTGATTATAACTCCTACTATAATAGGCGCTATAAGTGCTACAAATAGAGTGTTTAACATGGTGTCACCTCCTTCCATGTTAGTTAAAACACGGAAGTAAAACGACGACTTTTATATTATATCATTTTTAAATACATAAGCATATGCACTTCCGATAAGTCATTTTATGTAATGATAGTGAGATCCAGAACCATTTCTATGATATCTAGAGGCAAAAGAGATACTTTATAAGTATATTTCAAGTTTATTATAGTAATTAAATACATCACTATAAGTAAATAAATTTACTAGTTTACTAATGACTATTGCATTTGTAATAGAATTATTGATTTTATACTTACTTTCCAATAATACTTTTTAGCACCTTTTAAAGTCTAATATGCTTTTCCTTGATCCTATATACTCTTAAATTTGCGTCATTTCATTTAACAGATTTCCTAATAATTTTCGCTTTGAACATTAAAAAATTGATTATGATTTATGTTTTCTTTAATTTATAGGAGAAAAATCATGATTCTGTTAATTTATGAAATCTTATTATTTTTTATAATTTCATTCTCATATTTTTTATTCAAACTATTTTTATGGAGATTCATTTTGGAATCTTAGCTTCAATATTCGGAATGTTTACAGCAAATTTGTTTATATATTACATGCTTCTATATAAAAGTCTAGAATACAATGACAAGAAAATCTCTAAGACTTTTATAAACTTAATTAATCTCATAATAAGTATTATTAGCCTAATAATACTCATTTTATTAACTGTAAAATGAGTACAGAATTAGAATTGAAATTAATGTATTAACATTGATTTTTGAAACTCTTAACAATTCCCAAACTTGTAGAATTGTCGACTTCATCGCTCACACTATACGCCATTCGTCTTAAAATTTAGTTAGAGAGCCTCACAACATTATTAAAATTTCTTAGCATAAATGTGTGCTCTACTTTTGTTTTTACGCTTGTCTAACATATGAAAAAACGGCGCATAAATCCTACAAAAACTAATCAAAATATTCCATTATTTCGCTCGATTATTTAACAAGACCCCCTGAAAAAATGCAGAAATTGTTAATGACTTAGAATGAATTTTATATCGAAAACGTATACTAAGTTTCGATGTAATTACTTAAATAAAAACATAAACTTTTAAATTTAGATAACGCTGAAGATGGTAATTTAATTCAAACAATTGATAAAGAAAAAACACATTCAATTACAGCAATTGGACACTTCGAAAACAAAATTATCTCTTAAAAAATTTGTAATGCTGTCTAAATATAATAATATTTTTTGTAAGGATTTCATAAAAATGTATACCAAATGGCTCCATTTTTATGTCTCCATTCGGTAGCTATTTTTAATTTTTGGGATCTATTCAGTATCTTTTGAGTATACATTCGGTCTCCATATAACAAATTTCAGCGCATAAATGGGAATCCTATTTGACACTGTCAAATCAATGCTTTTAACAAAAATGGCTACCGAATGGAGACTTTTTGTGCAGGATTCCTCTTATGCTCTTTAATTTAATTTAAAATGTTAAAGTTACATTTTACACCTATTTTTTAGGCTTTAGCTTTTTGCTGAGAAGAGCAATCGAGATAAAAAATACATTTTTCTTTCTAAAAGTTTTGAGAAAAAAATTTTAAAGCGATTTATAGCTTCTCTGTTGAATGAAAAAAGTTTTTAGTCTTTATTATTACGTGGAATAATAAAATGTCCTAGAAAGGGCTTAAAATGCAAAATAAAAAGACTACTCATTTTTCGAGTAGTCTGAAGAATAGTTTTTGATGTATTAAATGAAAGGGAGTACTACATTAATCATATCACATGCATTTATGCCGAGAAAATTTATTGACGTTGAGCAATTGGAATAATGCAATGTTTTTAGTAAATTAAAAAGAAAAGGGGTTTTTTTATGAAGTTGTACGTTAACGAAATTATCAGAACAAATAACTTCGAAGATGATGATATGATGAATAAAATTTTAGGTATGTGGGATAGTTTTTATAAAAATAATGATGATTATAAAGGGGAAGTATATGCAGTTTATCATGATTATGAATCGGATTATAAAGGCGATTATTCATTAGCTTTGTGTACAGAAGATATTTCGGCAGATAAATTTTTCGAAGTTGACTTTGCTGATAGTACTGAATATAAGTGCTCTGGAAAAGATGAAATTATAAACGTATGGAAACGTATTTGGGGAGATGAAGAAGAAAATAAGATTCAAAGAAGTTATTATATTGATTGTGAAGAATATAAAAAAGATGGGTCAGTTGTTATACATCTTTTTTAGGTTTTTTGAAACGAGTTTCAAAAAAGCCAAAAAATCTCATCGTTAAATACTTTTGAATGCACTGTAATTAAATAAGTGTTAAAGTAAAAATATAGCATTATCCTCAAACATCATTAATTCTTTTAACATGTAATAGTTCTTCGCCCAACACATAGCTACTCACAAATTGAGTGGCTATTTTTTAATGCTTTATTCCAATTGCTTTAAAGTTATATCACTTATTACTTTTTTAAATAATAAAAACCAACCACAAATGTGGTTGGTTTCCTTTTTGTCTTTTGAATTTGTGAGGGGCAAATTGCCCCTAACTTTTTAATATCTTTTTATAAATCTTTTTAAAACCTTTTTAGGCGTCATTTGAGCCTTAGAGTGACAATGGATTTGAAATGATAAAAGGGACGTTTTTAAATTTAAGTCACTTATATATTAAGAGAGGTGTTTTTTTATGTCTGGTGAAACAGTAGTATATAGAAATGAAATGAATTTAGTCTCATTAAGACGCTTTACAAGTACTGAAGTAGATTTATTCTTTACATTATGCAATAAACTTAAAGAGCAAGATACGAGAAAAGTAATTATTCCTTTTGAAGAATTAAAATATTTAAGTAACTACTACACGCGTTCTCAAGAACGCTTTATTAATGATTTAGAGCACGTATACGATAAAATGTTGAATCTAACATATGTAGAACGTAATGGTAGGTCTTTTGAAAAATTTGTTTTATTTACTTCATACAAAGTAGATTTAGACGAAGAATGTTTATCTATTAGTGTTAATCCTGATTTAAAACATATTTTAAATTCTATAACAGCTGATTTTACTAAATTTGAATTAAAAGAAATGACGCATCTTAAATCTACTTACACTAAAAATATGTTTAGATTGCTTAAACAATATAAACATACTGGTTATGTAAAAATAAATATAGCTGATTTTAAAAATCGTCTAGATATACCTAAAACTTATCAAATGAATGATATAACCAAACGTGTATTAAAGCCTATAATTAATGAACTTTCTTCAATTTTTAATAATCTTAATATCAATAAAATTAAAGCAAAAAAAGGACGTAAAATTGAGTGGTTAGAGTTTACGTTTGACGCTGAGAAACGCATTCATAACAAGCGACAACCTCAAATGACTAATGTAGGTAAACAAAGACAATATATCAGTCGTGAAAAAGCGCCGAGATGATTAGAAGAACGTACTTATGAAAAAAAATTAAAAAGTGAGTATGATCCACAATTAGAAAAAGAGCGAAAAGCATTCTTAAAACAACTTCAAGTTGATTGGGAAGATTAAGATAAAAGATCTTTAGCAAGTGTGCTAAAGATCTTTTATTTTGTATTTTATTTTCCTGTTAATTCAGGTATTAACCAACTTAGAAAACCTCCAATAGGAAAGACAATCCACCAATATCTAGCCATAAAATCCCAGCCATTTTTTACAGGTTCACTTTTTCTATTAGATACTCTATTTTTCATTCCAATAGTCATAGGATATTTTTTATCTAATTTTTTTGAAATAAAAACATTTAAAAAATAATGCATTATTGCTAAGATCAAAAACAAAGTAAAAAGCCAAATGATTCCGTAAATATTTTGTTCTAAACCGTTTAACTCACCTACAAAGATTCCAAATAGTCCTAAAAACACAAAAATAAAACTAAATGTTATTAATTTAATAGTAAAAAGTTCACTTTTACGATAATTAAACTGCTTTTGTTGTTCTTTAGATATTTCCATTATTTCCTCCTCCTTATCAGAAGACGAGATAGATTCGAATAGTTCATTGACTGTCACATCTAATGCGTTTGAGACACTTTTAAGTGTTTCACTACTAACTTCTTCTCCAGCCTCCATTCTTTGAATTGTTCTTACTGTTACATAAGCCTTTTCTGCTAAATTTTCTTGAGTTAACGATTTTTGTTTTCTAATTTCTGCAACTTTTGATTTGTTCATACTCATAAACTACTCCTCAACTAAAAAATGAACACGAAAAATTGCCGACAGATGGACGACAATGAAACGACAGTTACTTCAAAATTATATTCTTAAAAGAAAGTATATATCTAATTTTACAAAAAGCATAAGAAAGGATATACTGAAATTAACAAATATTGCTAGCATTTACGCACCAAACCCCAGCCTACTGCAATAGGCTGGGGTTTTTTCGGTGTTGACTACGCCGTCTTATTTTTTATTACGTTGTTCTAGCCAAAATTTAAACAACGCAACACAGCACTCTATAAAAATAGATACTGTTATATAAACAAATATCGCTAACATTTCATCGCACCCCCTCTCTACGTCAAATTGACGTCTGAGGAAAAGACGACTTCATATAATATACCATGTGAGCTACGTGATATACATTGCATAAAAATAAAAAATTTCTCTTTATGAAAACTTATGAAAACGCATGAGATCAATGATGTATAAAAGATGCATAAACGATAATCATAAAGAAAAGGCTTAAACGTTGATTTCACAGCGTTTAAGCCTCTTTGATGAGTTAACATAATTACTGATTATGGGTAGTGCCTTTGTATAAATACTAAAAGACACAAACATTGTTAAATTAATCTTTGTGTCCTTTAATATAAGTAACATAATAGTTAATTATTGCGATGAGAAAAACCATAGATAACTAAATATATAAGCATAATAACTATGAAATGAATAGCTCCTAAAAATAATGCAAAATCGTCAGCCATAAAAGGTTCAAAGTAAAATTCCGGTTCATAATGATTCATAAACCAATGAACACATTCCCAAGAAAGAAATATTCCAATACATCTACTTATTATAATACTTATATTATTTTTTAAGCCGAATTTAAAAATAGATATACTTATTAATATAGCAACTATTATAAATGGGATGTAACCTATTAATAAACCTGTTTGATAATCAGTAAATAATCCGATAAATTCTATTGGAACTAAAGATAAAATTAATATAATGATTTTTAACCATTTCATTTTAAAATTTCTCTTTTCAATATTATTTTTCCTTCAATATCATTTTATTAATATAATTAGGTAGAAGTCTACGCTGTCTCTAAGTGGTAGATGAATGATCTCTATTTTTTATTATGTTATACATTTATATTATTTTCTGTAAGGTTCTGATTCTAAAAGATATTTATAATAGGAGTCTTTCTTTTGTAAATCTGTTTCCCCCCACACCTTATATTCTTTATCATCTGTCCATGGTGCTGGTGCTGGTGTAACGTTATACTCATACTCACTATATGGTTGATCTTTAAAAACAATATCTTTTTCAGCATATCCCATCATAATATTAAAACTCATTTTTTCATTTTTTATTTTTTTATCCCAACCCTTACGTTCTATAACGTGATCGATGATTTTCTCACTCTTGTGTTTCTGATAAGTAATCACACTAAAAGTCCAAACTGTTAAGGTAATAATGATAACAATAATAGAAGTTATTAATATTTTTAAGATTTTCTTCATTTTTGTATAATTCCTCTTTTTTAATAATTTTTATGATAATGTCTATATGTAAAATATTTTATCATAAGGGAGTTAAATAATATTGAAGACTTACCAAAAATTTCTTTTTAAAATCTGTTTAATTACATCAGTAATAATTATTATGTTACCCATGCAATCTCATGCACAAGAGTATAAAAATCAACCACATGATTTTCGACAACAATATGATAATTTAAGAAAGAATAATTTAATTGATAAATCTACCACTTATAAACAGTGGAAAAAGTTCCAAGAAGAAAACTATCGTGCTAAATATCAAATGGAGCAAGAAGCTCAACAAGAAATGAAAGAAGAACAATATCAAACATTTTCAAAAAAGAAAAAGTTTAAGCCAAGACGTGGAGATATTTTAATAACCAATAATGCTTCTTATGCAAAACTAGGTATTCCGGGTCATGCAGCAATATATACTGGAAAAGGTCATATTGTAGAAATTAGAGGATATGGTCACCATCCAGCGAGAAACTCTTATAAAAAATTTATACATAATAAAAGAGCTAAACGTCATGATAAACTGTGGGTAAAAGTTTATCGAACTAGTAAGAAAAAAAGAAATAAAGCTGCTAATTGGGCATTAAAACAAGCAGGTCAAAAAAGAAAAAGCATTACATATTCTTTAAATTCCAATATAAATGATACATATCACACATATTGTTCAAAACTTGTTTGGCAATCGTATTATTTCGGTGCAGGTAAAAAGTCTGTAAATTCAACAGGTGTTTATCATTACTTTAACCCATATAATCTTCCTAAAAATATTAAAGGAGCTAAAAAAGTTAAAACATTTTTCTAAAATTAAGCAATCATGTAATCTAAAATAAAAAAGCAAGCGACTATCAATTATCGTAGTCGCTTGCTTTTTTATGATTCGTTTTCTATCTTGTAATTTGGAGGCTTATATATGCCATTTTAAAAGCAAATGCGCGTCTTTAATATGAAATAATACTAAAATACCTATATGATATTAAATGAAAAGCTTGTATAAAGTTTAAAATAGCTTAGAAAGCAAAAAGGAGTATTAGCATTGAAATCAATTGTTCATTTTATTTGCCTCTTTATCATATTTTGTATTTTTGGATATGTGATAGATTTAATATTTTTTAAAGAAATAAATATTTTTCTGATTTTAGAATCAGCTTTTATTTTATCATTACTAATCATGCCGATATTAAAGATTGTAAAAGAGATAGAAATTGAAAAATAGAACTGGTAAATACCATTTTCTATACTTAATGTTTAATAAAAATAGGCTACTAAAATTCAGTTAATAAAGATGAATCTTTATTAACTGAATTTTTAAAAAATATATAGTGTTAATTTTTTTAATTAAAGTAGTTATAACTTAATTTATATGATAAAGTTACTTTCAGTTTTTATTGCAAGTTTATTAGTTTTAACCGGATTATCTTTTTCTTCAATTAATTAAGGTAATACTGCGAGTGCTAAAACAAAATATAAAACAACTATAACTTACAAAGGTCAAAAATATGTATATGTTGGTCATTATAAACACCATTTTTCTAAAGGAGTTCATTCAGGAAACAAATTAGTATCTGCTGCTAGTAGACTTAGTAAAAATGGTTATGTTAAAGCATCCTCGGCTATTTATAAAGCCTTTGATTTTGGATTGAAAAATGAATTAAAAGGTAGCTATTTTTACACAGCAGCTAAAAAAGGTACAGGTGTAACAATTTCTTATGGTATGTATACTGCAACAACAGGTCCGAACCATACTATAGCTAAGAATTTTAAATATAGTTATAATTAAATAAATGTGAGAGGAAGGATTAATCCTTCCCCTCACATTTATTTTCAAGCTTTTTTGAACGGTTGAATTTTAGACCATAATTTATGAATTCATAGATATTAGATAATATTTCAGCTATTATTCTTAAAATATTTTCCATTATCATCACTACTTTCAATTTTATTCAGTATATTTAATTTTTCTCTCGAATTTTTTTATATCCCCATTTTTATATTTAACTTCATAAAGAATACTTTCTCCTAATAAATCTTTTACATTATCGTATTTGTTTGCTACACCTTTCCAAATCAATGTATCTTTAGTATCTTTTTTAATACCGTCATTAGTAATTTCTTTTGCATTGTTATTTTTATATCGATACACTTTCCCAATTTTTTCAGGTTTGTTATTTTCTTTTTTATTTACTGTAATATTAACAGCTTTACTTGTAGGATTAATTTCTAATGCACTTTTTTTAATTGGTTTTTCTTTAGAACTATTACTACATCCAGTAGCAGTTAGAACTAAAATAAGAGAAATAATAATACTAAATATTGCTTTTTTCATTCTGATCATCCTTTTTTGCTTATTCAAGATTACCATATTCTTCTTGTTTAGATTTATTAATACCATATTTTGTTTTAACTTTTGTCTTTGTTCTCTTTCATTCAAACCCACAACACTCTCCTTTTCTTTATGCGTATAAAATAGCATTGCATGCGTACAAAGTCGAGTTTGTACCGATAAAAAAACTATAGTTTTCAACTAAGGATAAAAGAGGCTATTCTTTTCCTCACTTTTTACTTTAATCTCTTATTTTTATTTTAAAAATAATCATTTTTAATAAAATTATTAAAAGTTAAAAAAATTACATTTAAAGATGTTCTCTAATAGAATCATTGGTAAATTATCACGTCGCTTATTAAGCGTATGCATTTCTGCGAATTCAGATTTGAGAGATTTCATGATATACCCTTGCATTGCTTCAACATTTTCATTTTTGTAAATAAGTATGGCTTTGAAACGCTTAAGGACATAAATTATTTCTAATTCCATATCTTCTAATAAATAATACGTATCAATAGAATTGTTAAAGGAGGTTTTGGCTTTTAATAATACTGATTTGATGATTTTAATTTCATTTACAGAAAAGTTGCTTAAATAATGTTGAAATAATAGAAGTGACTCAACAACGTTCTTCTTTACAAGATATATTTATGTCTGTCTAAAAGAAAAACATACTAAGATTAGCTATGAAGAAATCTATGACGATAGATTTTTTCATAGCTAATCTTAGTATGTTTATAATTTAAAATTAAATTTAACTTTAGTTGATTAAGTAATAAATTAGAATTCCTACTAAGTAAAATCCTAAAAACACTACGAAAAACATTAGCATTTTAATAAAAATTGATTTATCTGAAAAAAACTTCTCAGTTATATAAAATGTAATTAACGTCAAAATAAATATTAAAATCATTATATAAATATTCATAAATCCGTACTCCTTAGCCACATATTTTTAGTAGCCGCTGTACAACCTAAGCTTGAAATAATTCCACAAACAGTTGCTAAACTTAAGCCACCAATACCATTTTAATACATAAAAAGATCTGACCAATTTAATCGCTTATATACCACATTACACTTTGGAAATTATGAGTTTTTGTATATTTACTAGCGGTCTTTATATGCTAAATAAATCAATTATAAGAAAAATAACCAACCTGTTCAGAAAAGAAAAAAAGGAAAATCACTCTTTCAAAACAAGTTTATTTAACCTATTAAAAGCATATTTATTTGTATGTTTACCAATGGTCATATTAGCAGCATTCACTGAAACATATATAGCAGATATGCTTTCAAACTTAATGAATTAGATACAAATAAATTTTCTCGGCATAAATGCGTATTCTATTTCTTTTTTCTCATTTCATTTACAGCAATTATTATCGGCAATAAACAACAACAAATAATCACTGTTAAAAGATAACCATCCAAAAATTAATACTCCTTTTTACCCAAACTTTATAATAAGTCTTGTTATTAAAGATTTGAGTGCCTTTATTTTTAATTTTAAAGGGGTACTTTAGAAAATTAGGGTCATTTATATAATTTTATACCTAAAATTTTAAATTAGCCTTTAAAACGCAAATGAGAGCTAAATAAATATATTTTAATTTCAAAAACAAAAATTTGAGCAAAACCAGTGTCGAATTTTTTAGACACTGGCCCATCCACATGCAAATTAAAAATTGGCATAAAATCATTCAAAAAGTAATTCTAACTTTTAGTTCTTGTAAGGATATTTTTCTTTAAAAATACCAAAATAATTTGAATTTATGAAAGAATATTTGAATTATTCATTAAAAACATTATATTTAGGCATATTTTGACGACGCATATTCAGCGCATGTATTTCTTCTAGTTCAGTTTTAATCGATTGCATTAAATAACCTTGCATAGCTTCAACTGTTTCATTCTTTTGTAGCAACATCGCTTTAAAACGTTTTAAGACACTTACTAACTCAAATTCAACATCTTCTAAACGGTAATATGTATCTTGTGTATTATTAAAAGACTTTTTACCTTTAAGTAAAATACTCTTAATAATACGAATCTCTCTGATTTCAAAATTACTTAAATAATCTTTGATTTGGTTTGGTAATTCTTCAAGTACTTGAAATTTTAAAGCATCATTATTAAATTTATTTTTTTGATGATTTGAATGATTCGAATGATTATTAGTTGTAGAAATATTGTTATTTATATCATTCAAATCATTCAAATCATTATCATCAGTCTCTATATAATCAGTATTATTAAATTCAGTATCATTAGATTTTGATTTTCGAAATTTTTGTTTTTTGACTTTCAAAACTCTGGAATTTTGATTTTCATTATTCTGGAATTTTGATTTTCGAAATTCCTTACTATCATTAGTCTTATAAGGTTTTTTAGGCTCTAGGATATATATTTTATTTGGTTTGTTTAAACCTATTCTTTCTTGTTCTAAAAGATTAAAATTTTCTAATTCTTTTTTGATTTTAGTTACTTTTTGAGTTCCGCAATTTAAAAGTTCACATAAATCTTTAGTAGTAAATATTAAATATACATTACCATTGTCATCAATCCAATTATTCATTTTAGATAATTCGAATCGATCTCTAAACATACAGTAAGCAATTTTTGCAGAGTCACTAAGCTTTCTAAAATAATCATCTTCAAATAAAAATTTATATAGTTTATAAAATCTTTCTTGTTCAAATTCTTGTATTGTAATTCTTTTAAAATTTGACATAATAAAAACCTCTTCCGAAATTTAGTTTGGTAAGAGGTAATAAAACGTTTTTATATAGCTTTATATTTATTTAAAGATTTAGGCGCTTGCACTAAGATGTTATTCATTATATAATACAAGTATAAATTTGATATTAAACAAACGTGCTATAACGTTTTATTACCAGCCCCCGACTATTACCAGTAGTTGGGGTTTTTTGATATGTTAAGTATATTATAGCACTTTAAATAGGGTTATAAAAGGAGAAAATGTAAGATTATCAAAGGTTTATCAACCCTTTACGAACCTTTGACGAAACTATAAACCCTAGATAAAACTTTGATAATACGTGTTTTATTTATGGCGCATAACTTTATATTTGGAGACTTATAGCCTTATAATATATTGTAAAGGGTTGATAAACTATTTATAAAGGGTTGATTGTGTGAAAAGTGTAAAAATGTTGAGTGAAGAATTAGAGGTTAGTAAACAAACAATTTTCAATAATATTAAGCGACTAAATATAGAGACAGTAAAACAGGAAAACACCTCATTCATTAAAGAAGATACTGATGTAGAAAAAATCATTAAAAGGGTGAATGAAAATAAAAAGAAATATGGGTTCGAAATTAATACAGAGGATAGAAAAAAGAATGAATCAGATAATATTAATGTTGAATCTAAAAGTGATACTCAGATAATAGAAATACTTAAAAATCAAATTGATACCTTAAATAGTCAGATGAAAAAACAAGAAAGCCGTCATGAAATAACAATAGAATTCTATAGAAAAGAGTTACAGGAAAGATCAAAGTTACTTGAAAATCAACAAATATTAGCTTTAGAAAGTAATAAAAAAATTCAAAAATTGGAGAATCAATTAGAAGAAGAAAGGCAACTTAATTATTCTTTTTATCCATCTACGAATGATAGAGAAAATGTCAATGCGCAAGAAGCAAAATTTACTGAAGAAGTTAAAAATGTTAATCAACAATATGAAAATCAAACTGCAGAAGATGTTGGAGATAGAAATAAAGAGGTTCCCGAAGAGAACAATGATAGCAACTTAGAAGAAGATGAGTTACTTAAAAACAATACTGCATCATCTGAAGAAACAAAGAACGATCATGATGATAAAGTAGAACAACCACCTAAAAAAGGATTTTGGAGCCGTTTGTTTGGTAACTAATTACATTTAAAAAGGAGCTCCAAGTACGTAAACTTGGAGCTCCTTTTTATGTTAACTAGACTTCTGATAATCATCGATTATGTTAATTAAATTAATCACTATTGAATTGATGCACCGATTAAACCGAAACCAACAGATATAACTAAATAAGCAATCGTCCATATCCATGATGATTTTTTAGAGAAACGGTTTGTTGCGTATAACATGATGCCAAAAACGTATGTACCTAGAACTATTTTTAAGTCAAGTACCCCTAGCCAAGGATTACCCTTGTCAAAGATATTTAAACTTGTCAAATTGTAATCATTAGCAGATAATCCAGATATCCACTGTATTAATATTACGACTAAAGCAACGATACCAGTAATTAATTTATAACTTAATGTTGCAGAGAAAATTGATTTACCAGATGCATCAGATTTCATAATTTTAGCAATAACTAAGAAAATTAAGAATATAACGCCAATCATAATAATAGCACCAATCGAACCACCAATCAGACCCATAATTTTAGTCATTGTTTCTATTTGTTTTGATTGAGCGCTTGACATATCTGTACCTTGAGAGATTTTAGAATAATCAACCGTAAACGTAGAAATTACCGCCGTTAGTACTGCTACCACAATAGCCAAAATAAGTTTTAGCCCCCATTTTGGATTAGTTCTTAATGAAGCAAAGTGTTTTGCGAAAAGTAAATTCGATTTTTCCATAGTAGTGCCTCCATATGAGTAATTTTTTGCAATAAATCATAACAAATTTTTATTAGAATTTATATTCTATTTAATTATATCAATAAGCTCTTTCTTAGATGCTGCGCGTGCTGGAATCCAGCCGAAGATAATACCGATTAATGTAGAGACGCCAACGGCTATAATAATAGAACCTATACTAACGGAACTCTTAATCATTTTCGGAGTTAATGCATCAACGCATGTCGCAATCAATATACCTAAGATTAATCCGATAATACCACCTATGAGACAAAGCACGATACTTTCCACTAGAAATTGTATTTCAATGTCGCGCCCTTTGGCACCAAAGGCACGTCGAATAGCGATTTCTTCGGTACGTTCAGCGACTGAAATATACATAACATTCATAACGCCAATACCTGCAATAAATAGTGAAATGCCTGCTACGGCAGCTACGAAGTATGTGATGGAATCAAATACAGTATTAATATTTTTCATCATGGATTCCATATCGGAATACATATAACTGCCATCACTCGTACCTGAACCTTTTTTATTAAGTTGCTTTTCAACTTTCTTGGCTACGTCTTTCTTGTTAGCATCTTTATCAAGATTCAACTGCAACGTAGGCATATCTTGAGTTAGATTACCCATGTATTGAGAGAAAGTTTTGCTTGGCATTTTGACACTATTATCTCCTTGTAAAGCCATCATACTTTGACCACTACTATTAGCTATACCAACAATTTTAAAACCTTGTCCTTCAATATAAAGTGACTTACCTAATGCATGATTGTTGAAAACATCTTTGGCAAGTTTACGATCAATCACGACGACTTTTTCTTGGGTATCGTTGGCATCTTCATTAAAACCTTGACCTTTGTCGACAGATTCAGCACTTTTTACTTTTGAGATATTAACATCGCTTTGTTTTTGAGAATTTGTTAGCTTAGCTGAATACGAACTATCTTCACTTTCTTTAATTTTAGCGGTATTCACGCCGCTCACTTGTTTGGCAATATCGATATCTTGACGACTAAAAGGATTTTTCTTCGGCGCCTTCATATCTTCTGTCTGATAGGTGATAGAAGCTTGATGTTTCCCGGCACCTGCATCGGAAAATTGATCGCTAGCCGTTTTCTTAAATCCATTCCCTAACGACATAATCGTTATAACTGCTGCGATACCAATAATAATACCTATCATCGTAAATATATTACGACGTTTATTTTTCATGATTGAACGAAACGAAACGGCAATAACATTCGCTAAATTGCTCATTCAATCACCTCTTCTCTTTGCACACGGCCATCAAGAATGTGAATGACTCTATCCGCCTTTTCGGCAACTTGACGATCATGAGTCACCATAATCATCGTCGTTTGCTTTTCTTGATTCAGTTTCACAAACAACTCCATAATATCTTGAGATGTCTTAGAATCAAGCGCTCCCGTAGGTTCATCGGCAATAATAAACTTTGGGTCATTGATAATTGAGCGCGCTATCGCGACACGTTGTTGTTGTCCTCCCGATAGTTTATTTGGCAACAAATCTTCCTTGTCATATAAACCGACATCATGCAAAATAGCTAGCACTTTATCTTTACGTTCTTTTGACTTCATCCCATTATAAATAAGTGGCACACTGACATTTTCCAAAATGGTATTATTTTGAATCAATTTAAAGTTTTGGAACACAAAACCGACGGTCTTATTTCGAATATCTGCAAGATTGTTGTCAGAACTTTTTTTATAGTTGTGATTATTAAATAAATACTCGCCTTCATATCCTCTGTCTATAAAACCAAGTATATTGATAAGTGTACTTTTTCCTGAACCTGAGGGTCCCATAATAGCTATAAATTCGCCTTCATTGATATGAATATTAATGTCTTTTAAAATGTGATTGGTTTCATTCCCATTTTTAAAATGACGATTGATATTTTTTAAGTCTATCATGAAGACACCTCAACTTTAGCGCCATCATTTAAAGTTTTCTTCGGATGTTTAATCACTTTGTCTCCTGCTTTCAAGCCATCTTTTACGATAATTTGACCGTTATTACGTTCGATTTTAATGTTTCGTTTATGCGCTTTATGATGACTATCTACGATAAACACTTTGTCATCTTTTGTTAGCACGCTGTCTGGTAATTTCATCGTGCTAAGTGGGATACTTGCATCCATAGATAGGCCTGAACGTACAGGAATGTCTAAATCACCAATAATGACTGTGTATTTAGAAGCATCTCCTTCTTTACCTCCTGATGGGTCATTTTGAACAGGGTTTGATTCTTGGCTAGCGCCACTTTCTTGGTTATCTTCTCCTTGCGTACTTCCGGCAGACTGACCGCTCGTGTTATCGTCATAACTTGTTGGTAATTCATTGATTTTGTTAATTTTACCGTGTCCTTTTTTTCCATTACTCGTTACCGAAACGTTCACTTTATCTCCTGTATGAATCTTGTCTAAATCATATTCAGAAACTGTTGATTTAATCTGTGGATCATTTGAAATCAATTGTAAGATAGGTTCTCCATCGCCGACTTCGCCATCATTTTTAATGTTCACTTTACCATCAAAAGAAGCATACATGCTGTCGTTAAGTTGTTTATCGTGTTGTGAAAGTTGTTGTTGCGCTTCATTTAGACTGCTTTGGTCTTGTGTTAATTTACTTTGCACTGCTTTATCATTAGGACGTTGGTTTGCTTGTGCTTGATCATCATTCACTTGATTTTGTGCTTGATCAACTTTATTCGCTAGCTCTTGGCGTTTACTACTATTCGTATCATAATTTATTAATTTATCGCCTTGTTTAACCTTTTGGCCATCTTTAACTAGTACATTTTGAAAGTCACCGACTTGGCTATTGTTGTTATATGTTTTTACTGCATTGGGTGAAGCTTTACCTTCTATGTTTATTGGATTTTCCTTTTTTACTTTATATGTATCGTAGCCTTTATCCTTGTGTGAAGGGCTGCTATTGACTTGCCTTAAAGTAAATGCAATAGCTACTAAACCAATAATTGCAACGACTCCAATAACAATCCATAACCATTTCTTTTTCAACTGCTGTACACTCCTTATTTTTATATTTAACACAAGCCTATCATAATCAGACAACAAAAAATATATTACATAATAATTTTTTTGTAATAAATAACAGTAAATGAATTTTTTCTTTATTTTCTTTATTAATTTTTAATATTAGTTTTGTTTTTTAATTAATACAAAGTAATGTTATTTAAGTATTTTTTTATAAATTAGCTTGTGTTATACTTTTTACGAAAATCTACATAAGGAGGATTACTTATGGAAGAATCAAATTTACCCTTTTCCCAACACTTTTTACAATTAGATAAAAAACCTAAATGGGGAATAAAGTTATTTTTATCAATAACTACAATGATTTTATCTACTATACTTGGTAGTTTAGCAATAGATTATACTGGATTATATAGGGAGTCAGGGTTAACAGGTGAACAATTAGAGCAAGCGAAAGCAATTGGGCGTGTTGGAAGGATAATTGGTAGTTCCTTTATGGTTATTGTAGAAATTGGTATTACCTTTTTCCTTTTTTTATTAATTTGTAAAATAATGAAAAAAGGAAAAAGTAAGAAGGTAGTTTTTTCTGCTACTTTAAGCTATGTATTAATCACTAGTTTTATTGGTTTAATTGTGATACTTATTCAATGGTTAGCGGGTTTATCACCATTAGAGTATTCTATAACAAGCCTTAATATTTTTGACAAAGGTAATAAAATGCTAGGGGCATTGAATGCTCAAACGTTTATTGGAGGATACATTTTTGGAATAATGCTGTATAAAACTTTTGATTTTTCTAAAAAAGCAACGATTATTTGGACAATTTCTTATCTTGTTCTACTTATTAGTTTTTCAGCAGTAAGTTAAAAACATTAATTAGGGCGACATAATAATATATATTTTTATTTTAATAGGGGTTTATTTTTTTTTTTAAAATGGTATTGTTACAATTAGGTGGAGGGTTAACTATTAGGAGGAGATTTCATGGATTTTCTTATGGAAGTAGCAGGATACTTAGGAGTTAGTTCTCAAGTTGGAGAAAAAATTGTTAACGCAATTGACTGGGGTGGCACTGCAGCAACTGTAGGTAGTGTGATTGTATCTATAGCAACTGCAGGTGGAGCAGCTCCAGCATCTGTAGCAGTAGATACTATTATATTAACTGTAAAAAATTACATTAAGAAAAGTCAAAAAGCTCAAGCTGTAACTTGGTAATTTAGCAAAAAATATTAATCCTCCACTTTTCTATGTCAATTAAGGGGTAAATTATGAAAAAATTAAATTTAATAAAGTATAACTTTCAAAATACAATAACCCATGAATTTTATAATGTTTCTGTAGAATTACAAAAAAAACTCTCTTTAAATATACCGATTAAATATATTTATCCATTAGCATTTATCTATCAAAACACTTTTATATTTTTAATATTACTATTTTTATTTCATATACAAGAAACTAACGTGTTTAGCATTGTTTTTATATTAATTACAATTTTCAATCTTTTACTTCCTATAACACTAGCTAGGACAGAAAGAAATAGACTGACTTCGAATCCTTCTTATCAAATATTAAAGCTAGGGGAACTGAATAATAAAGAATCTCTTGATATTTTACTTTATTCAGAGATAATAAATTTTTGGATACATAATTTTATGCTTGAATTCATAACAATATTCTTATTGTTAGTGAAATTTGGTTACAAAGGAATTCCTTTTATATTTTTATGGATATTAATTATATCTTACTTGTATAAAAGATATTTATTAGTGAATCAAAAAGTTACATATAAACCTAGAACAGCTTTCCAATATCTTAGTAGTCAGTTAATAAATTTATCTTTAACCGTATTTATATTTTCAGTTCTAATAAATCCATCTAAAAAAATAGCTTTAACGAACTTTTTTAGTGGAGATAATATTAGAAATTATTTCCAACACTATTTCCAAAAAATTGAAAGTAATATACTAGATATTTTTGGTAATTATATTACTTATATATATATATTTATCGCTGTATTTATATATATATTAGGATCTTATTTTTGGGGAAGTACGGTGTTAAAACAGATTGAAAAAATAAAGCAACATTTTTTACGCAAAAATAATAATGTTTTCCTAAAAAGAGATATAAATCTCATAAATAATACAATTAGTCAATTTAATGTGAGCAAATACTTTTTAATATTACCAACTGCTACTTTATTTCTTTTATCAGTAGCAATTATTTATATAATTAATCATAATGATAGCAATATCATTTTAATATCACTTGATACATTATATTGGGTAACACTGTATCAGACTATTACTTACATAATAAGATATTTACCTATTATTAATATATCTAGCGAATTAAGAAATGTTAATTTAATTTACTTTAGTGAAAAGTATCAAATAAACGATTTAATACGAGCTAAATATACTTTGCTATTTTTATTCACTTCACCAATAATCATAATTAATTTATTAGTAAAGACATTTGTTTTATTTTTCACAGATTTAACTTTAGTAAATTTTATTTTAAGTATTATTTCCACTTTACTATTAACAGTTACGTCTTATATCGTCAGTCTAAAATGGACTTTAATGGGTCCTAAATTTAATTTTGATAATTTATTTATGATTAGACAAGAACGTTTTGATACACAGATTTTACAGCAATTTACAATCATTCCTTTTAGAATTATTACAATTATTTTAGGATTCGCTTTTTTTGTTGTGAACTTTATAAACATCCACATATCATCAAACTTATTTAGTTTGTATTTAGTTTTATGTATATTTATTTGTTCTTTCTTTATTTTGTTATTACATAGGAGATACAATGATGAATATTATACTAAATTTTAAATTCAAAAAATTCATTTTCATTCATATATTACTTTTTATGATAGCTAGCATTTTAGGTTTTTTAGCTGGTGATTTGACTAGAGAAGTCAAAAGTTTTGAGTTTTTTAATAAACCTTTTGCAGAATACTTTTGGCATAATTTGTTAATTTGTATAGTAATAATACTTATTGGTATTATCTCTTTTGGCTATTTATTATGGATTTTTATGATTATGAATGGGTATGTCTTAGGTACTGCTATAGGTATGTTAAGCGGGCACTTTACAATTGAAGATATTGGGCTTTTTTTTATGCATGGTCTTTTCGAACTACCTGCATTATTTTTAGCTGTTTATATTGGTAAATATTCAAGTAGCGTAATTGTTGAGAAGGTTTTTCACAAATCTCATGTATCTAAAAGAAAGCAAATTAAGACGATTTTATTGTTAGTAATTTTAATGAGTTCATTATTACTCATAGCTAGTATAATTGAATCATTACCTAAATAGGAGGAACATAATGATTGAAGTTTCAAAATTAAATTTAAGAATTGAGGATACTGTAATTTTTAATGATTTTCATATGGAATTTATTGAAAATAACATTTATTGGCTTCAAGGACCGAATGGAAGTGGTAAAACTACTTTTTTTAAAGTACTGGCAGGTTTGTACAATAATCATTTTAATTCAACAAATAACCATGTGGAAATTTCACATAATCAGAGAACAATCCCTTTAAATGAACTCAGGCATTTCACAAATTATATTCCTGCAGAACCTTATTTATTTGAATATTTAAATGGTCAACAAAATATTGATTATCTAATACAATTATTTGATCTTTCTGAAAAATATAACTCTATAATGAACTTAATTAATGAATTCAATTTGACTCCATCCCTAAAAAAAATGGTAAAAGATTACTCTTTAGGTATGAAAGCTCAACTATATCTATCAGTTACTCTGCATAGGGAAAAAAATATACATTTAATTGATGAAATAATAAATTCATTAGATAAAACTTCACAAGGTATCATTTCTGCATTCATATCAAATAAAATTAATAATACTGATACTATTATAGTAATGACTTCCCACACCAAACTTGATACAAGTATAAATTATAAAGTAAAAAAACTTTAACAAGATTGTGAGGATAAAATATGAAATCACTTAAATTGTCACTAGGTATATTATTATTACTTTTAAGCAATATAGCGGTAATATTGACTATTGTTATACCTAAACTCAAAATAGATATTGGAACTTGGATTTTTAAATATTTCTCTATAGAGTATCACGGTTACTATTCTGTTATTGCCTTAGTGATATGCTTAATTTTCTATTTTTTATTTTTTGAAGAAAAAGAAAACTATATTATAAATCGTTTAAAATTAAGTTTATCTATCACTTTTATATTATCATTAATTTCAAACATTATTTTTTAAACACTCATTCCTTTTTACCAAAATTATTTAACATTGGTAATTGGTAAAAAGTTAAAACACATACATATTATGTATGTGTTTTTGTTATACCTATAATATATTGTATAAATAATAAAAGAAGTCATTATAATGAGTATAATAACGACTTTAATTTGAAAAGAATTTTTAATTACTTAAAAGACAATTACAAAAGTAAGTTAAGGATATTTTGGAAGGTATGTTGAGAAGTTTGAGGGTACATTTAATTTTTTATGCGATCGCAGACGTCTACTATTATTTTATAATGCAAAAATTTCCCAAATGCTAACAAAATAGTTAAAATCATAGTAACTGAGTTAATGGTATTAAAACCCTATTAATATAAAAATTAATTATAAACTAGACAAGCAACAAAGAAAGTATAAATAATAAACAGCGTAGAGTCATAGCACAAATTTAGACGCTATGAAAAACTGTCAGTTGCATTGACAATCCATTTATCAAAGTAATCCCTTATCATGTTTAATTCTATAAACAGTCTGTCTTGTGATATTAACCTCTTTCGCAATCTTACTAATCGCTTTGCCTTCTTCTAACATTTCGACAACGCGATGATAAATAACGCGTTTTTGAGGATTTTTCGCATTTGATGAATAGAGTAGAGGACGCCCTTTATACACGCCTTTGTCTTTCGCGACTTGAATACCCTGAGCTTGTCGACGTTTACTTTCATTTCTCTCTTGTTCTGAAACCATTGCTAAAATTT
>OBYX01000086.1_pt1 | contig 25637 bp, 20 predicted proteins | sample 1476831 | NCBI WGS metagenome assembly OBYX01 (sample SAMEA2580219, study PRJEB22360) | human gut metagenome | biome: human gut; feature: human-associated habitat; material: faeces | place: Denmark | collected 2008/2010 | reverse complement strand
CAGAAGACTCCTTTTTGTTAAAATTATACTATAAATTCAACTTTGCAACAGAACCCTTATTAACATAAAAACTCACAGAATGGTTTACTTTATCTTCAATTTTTTTAAAAGTTACATTTTCTAAATGATAATCTTGCTCTTTCATAATACTAATGCCTATATCTGGAGCATTGCTAGCTGTCACTTCGCTTTCATCCGTATACTAAATAATAAAGTATTTACTAATGTAGTTATGGTAAAACTATTTGTTTTTATATCTTGATTCAGATTTAATTCTTATTGTTTATTTTCTTAAGTAGTAGCTCTCGAAATTGGACCACACTGCATCAAACTCCTCAATAATATACATTCCATTCGTTTAGTATTAGTTTTCTAATTCCAACTTAATCGCAAAGAAATTATTTGTATGAAAGTTATTTTTGTTTCTGTTTATTTAAAAATTGAATGTTGATTAATTGCAAAAATAATGAATTACAGTTTAAATCTTGATTTTTTGTTCCTCTTTTTTTGCAGAATATTTTATCAAACCAAATATATTTTTAATACTTGTTCTCTATTCTACGAGGGTTATCGATTTCTTTTTAACCAAGCCAATTGGGATCACCAAGATGAGGTTCTCATCCCCTGTTCTCCGGGGTAGTTATCGAATTGAAGTTTACTTTTCAAGAAGGAAATAGTAAGTTGGAGTTCTCATCCCCTGTTCTTCGGGATAGTTATCGATCCGATGCTTCACTAAATAGCATAACCATTAGGGTTCAATTATTATTTTGGCTGTCAAAAAATGTGACAACTAACGACACACTACTATATAGAATGTCACTTTTTTTGACAAATATTATGATGACTTTTCTTATATTAACAGTATACTACATTTAACACGCTAATAATTAATCGTGTGTATAACTTAATAAAAATTTAACTTTTTCTTCCTTTTTAATTTAAAAGAAAAGATAAAATTAGTACCTAGATAATAGTAATATAAATTTCCTTAATTTTTATTTTTTAAGAGATTGCTTATTAACAATAATCTGAAAAATTTCTATACGGTTTAGAAAGATCAGTCACATCACACGAGGATAGCTCTTCTGAATTTGAATAAACAAAATAGTTAAATTTTATTTGGTCTATAAATCGATTGTAAAATCTAAAGGACAGAAGCCAATCTCAAGTATTTTTGTGTTCATAAGCTTTCTGTCCCCTTATTAGTGGTTTTACTAAAAAATTATTTTTACGTCATTTTAAGTAATATTATATATTCTTTTACTTTAAGTAATAAACGATTATAATTACATTACTTAATACAATTTGTTATTAATTAAAGGAGGATTACTAATTTGAGTATAATTAAATCGTATTCAGTAGGAAATGGTGATATGTTTTACATTAAACACGGTACAGATAATTTCTCTATTATAGATTGCTGTTTATATAATGATAAAAAAGATATTATAATAAAAGAAATATTAGAGATAGCTTCTACAAAAGAAATTGTTAGATTTATATCTACTCATCCAGATGAAGATCACATTCATGGACTTGAGTTATTAAATAAAAATTTAAATATCACTAATTTTTATTGCGTAAAAAATAATGCTAAAAAAAATGATTTTAGTCAAAGTTTTGAAGAATATAAAAAATTGAGAGATTCTAACAAAAGTTTTTACATACATAAAGATAGTCAAAGAAAATGGATGAATATTAGCGATGAATCACGAGGTAGTTCCGGTATTAATATATTATGGCCTGATACAGACAATGAGTATTTTAAAAATGAATTACAAAAAGCAGCAGAAAAAATCAGTTTTAATGATATATCTCCTATCATTCAGTATAAATTAGATAAAGGAGTGACTGCTTTGTGGATGGGAGACTTGACTACTGATTTTATGGAAAAAATCGAAAATGAAGTTAACTGGGAAAAAGTGGATATATTATTTGCACCTCACCATTCTAGAAAAAGTGGAAGAGTACCGAGTAATATCTTAAATAAATTAAACCCTAAGCTTATTGTTGTAGGAGAAGCTAACTCAAAAGATTTATACTATTATAGTAATTATACTACAATTACTCAAAGAAAAGCAGGCGATATAGTATTTGACTGTCAAACTGGTACTATCAATATACATGTGAGTAATTTAAACTATGAGGCTAAAAACCTTGAAAAAGACTCTAAAATTCCCACAATTTATGATAATTTAAAATATATTGGAAGTGTAACTACATACAATTAACTTTTAAAATCACAATTAGCTAATAAAGATTGAGCATAACGTTTTGCAGATTTTCTAGTCTGTGTTTTAGTAACTTTAAAAATCCAAAAATACAAAAAAAACACGTTAATAATACTAGAAAGTACTAGTTGAATCGTAACATTTTCTTGAGATAGTATAAAAACAACAATGCTGAATACTATAGATATTAAAACAATTATAATACCAATATATTTAATTCCTAATAAATTACGATAGAAGCCATATTCCATATTATGTTGAGCAGTCATATAATCTTCTCTTGTATTTTTTAATAACCAATCAATTGCTGAGTCGTACTCATCATCAAAATAATTCTCTTTTTTGTCTCTAGCATCTTCGTAGCTAGGAAGTTCTATACAAGGAATGTTTTCTTGTAAAAAAGAGTGATATCTTTCTTTGGTTTTTATATTTAAAGTGTCGTCTGAATATCTTAAAATTTGTGTAGTGGGATAAACATTTGATGATTGAGAAAACAACTTTTTTTCAACCATTTTACCATTTTCTCTTGCTATGATTGAAAATAAATAGATATAAAAAATCAATAGAATTATTACAATTAGACTAGAACCTAAATTTAAACTATCAGGAAAATATATTATCAAGGTAGTAAAGAAAGACATGATACTTATCATTCCTGGAGCTATAATAGCTTTTAATTCATATTTATTAAAAAATATCATTAAAAATTCCTTCATAATATTTTTCTCTCCCATTATTAAATATTGTTTAAAGTTAAAAGGAGGTACCTCTCCTTTTTCTATTTGTTTTCAATAAATATTTATTATTTACCATGGTGCTTTTGATACAGAAAAATTTTGACCTAATATTCATAAAAAAATTTTTCAATTAACAATGGCAACAGTATCTTCAATAACCACAGTCTTCACAAAGGTAATAATATGAATCTTCACATTTGTAACACCAACCACCTCTAAATCTTTTATCATATCGTTTCAGTTTGTATTTTTTATTCATTTTAATTCACTCCTTTTTACCAGTTTAAAATAATAATAATCTATATCTTTTTGATAGTCTAGATAAGTTAAATATTAATAAAATACTACGCAATCACCTTCTATTTTTTGCTATAGTTGGTTTAACATTAAATTTAAGAGGTGTTATTAATGGCAACTATAGGTTTTGAAGAAAAATTATGGCAAGCTGCCGATAAATTGAGAGGAAGCATGGATGCTGCTGAGTATAAAAATGTAGCATTAGGCCTAATATTTTTAAAATATGTATCAGATTCTTTTGAAGAAAAGTATGAAGAATTGAAGCAAGATCCTTATGCTGATGAAGAGGATCAAGATGAATACTTAGCGGAAAACATTTTCTGGGTACCAAAAGAAGCAAGATGGCATTATATCAACGATAATGCTAAAAAACCAGAAATTGGACAATTGATTGATAAGGCTATGATTGCAATTGAAAATGAAAATGAATCACTCAAAGGTGTGTTACCTAAAGAATATGCGCGTCCTGCATTAGATAAAGAAAAATTAGGCGATATTATTGATTTATTTACATTTAAGGTTGGCGATACAGAGAGTCGTAAACAAGATGTATTAGGTCGAGTGTATGAGTACTTTATTGCTAAATTTGCAAGTGCAGAAGGTAAAAATGCGGGAGAGTTCTATACACCATCATCAATTGTAAAGTTATTAGTTGAGATGATTGAACCTTATAAAGGACGCATTTACGATCCATGTTGTGGTTCAGGGGGCATGTTTGTACAAAGTGAACGCTTCGTTGAGAAACATCAAGGTCGATTAGACGATATTGCGATTTACGGACAAGAATCTAACCCTACGACTTGGAAATTAGCAAAAATGAACTTAGCGATTCGTGGTATTGATAATAATTTGGGTGAACGAAACGCTGATACATTCCATAATGATTTACATAAAGGATTAAAGGCAGATTACATATTAGCTAATCCTCCATTCCATTTAACGCAAGTGATTGGGGCCAAGAACGATTACTTGACGACTACCGTTGGCAATTTGGTGTTCCACCAAAAGGTAATGCCAACTATGCATGGATTGAACATATGATTTCAAAGTTAGCACCTAATGGGACAGCAGGGTTTGTATTAGCTAATGGATCAATGTCTACAAGTGGAAAAGACGAATTAGAAATTCGTAAAAATTTGATTGAACAAGATTTAGTGGAATGTATTGTTACCTTACCAGGTCAACTCTTTTATTCAACACAAATACCTGTCTGTCTTTGGTTCATTAGTAATAATAAAGAACGTAAAAATGAAATTTTATTTATTGATGCTCGTGAAATCGGTCATATGGTATCTAGAACATTAAAAGAATTTTCAGATGAAGATATTCAGAAAGTAGCACAAACGTATCATTCTTGGAAAGGTACAAACGATAAATCATATGAAGATATAGCTGGTTTTTGTAAAATAGCTAATTTAGAAGAAGTTAAGAATAATGAATATATTTTGACACCTGGACGTTATGTTGGTTTAGCTGATGTTGAAGAAGACGAAGAACCATTTGAACAAAAAATGGAACGTATCACTTCTGAATTAAGTGAACAATTTGCGAAATCTAAAGAACTTGAAGACCAAATCCGTAAATCACTGGAGGGATTAGGTTATGGAGTTTAATAAATATAAATTAAAAGACTTAACTGTAAATGGTAAAGGTGAATATGGAATTGGAGCGCCTGCAGTTAAATATAGTCCCAATTTATATAAATATTTACGTATAACTGATATTGATGATAATGGGTTCATTAATACTAACCAGATGAAGAGTATAAATGACAAAAATGAAGAAAAGTATCTTCTTAAGGCGAATGATATTGTATTTGCTAGGACAGGAAATAGTACAGGAAAAAGTTATTTTTATAATAGTGACGATGGACCGTTAGTTTATGCAGGATTTTTGATAAAATTTTCCTTAGATCCTACTAAATTAAATCCTAAATATTTACGCTATTATACCTTAACCAATGAATATAAAGGATGGATTAATCAATTTTCAATTGGAAGCACTAGAAAAAACATTAATGCTAAAATTTTTGGGGATATGGTAATAAGTTTACCACCTAGATATTATCAAGATTTTGTAGTAGACATCTTAGATAGTTTAGAAAGAAAAGTGAAAATAAATAAACAGATGGTAGCAAACCTTGAAGAACTTTCACAAACACTATTTAAGCATTGGTTTGTAGATTTTGAATTTCCAGATGAAGATGGTAATCCCTATAAATCTAGTGGTGGAGAAATGATTGATAGTGAATTAGGTGAAATACCGCCAGATTGGAAAGTTGGCGTACTTTCTGACATGACTGAAATAATTATGGGGCAATCTCCTAAAAGTGATACATATAACAATAATAAAGTAGGTTTACCATTATTAAATGGGGCGAGTGATTTTAAAAACAGAAATATTAAACCAACTAAATACACTTCGGCTCCCAAAAAAATAGGCCATAATTTAGATTATGTCTTTGGTGTAAGAGCTACTATTGGTTTAGTAACAGAATTAGATGGTGAGTATGCTATTGGTCGAGGGGCTGGATTATCTAAAAACAATGAAGAAAATCGAGAGTTTATTTATGAAATATTAAACCAAGCTTTTACATATTTTGAAAGAATAGGAAGTGGAAGTGTTTATATTAATATTTCATCTAAAGACTTAAAACAATATAAATTGATAATCCCTAGTAAACAAGTGTTAATGAAATATCATTATCAATTAGAACCTATTTTTTCAGAATTGCATAATCGAAAAGAGCAAATTACATCTTTAACGAACTTACGAGATACTCTTCTTCCTAAACTCATGTCTGGAGAACTAGAAATACCTGATGATATTGAGGTGAATATAGATGAATTTTCAATTTAATGAAGATGATTTAGAACAAGTTGCACTAGAATGGCTACAATCACTAGGCTACGACTATAAAAAAGGTAGTGAGATTAGTGTAACAGGTCTAGCACCAGAACGTAAAAGTGATAAAGATGTTGTCCTTCATGAACGTTTAGAGAAAGCATTAAGAAAAATCAACTCAGATATCCATCCTCGTTTTATCGAAAAAGCGATACACGAGTTAACATTAGAGAAGTCGCCCAACCTTTTAGAAAATAACCTTACCTTTCATGAAAATTTGATCAATGGTATTGAAGTTGAAGACTATGATAACGAAGGTCAATCGATTGTAGAAATTGTTAAAATCGTTGATTTTGAACATCCACAAAACAATGATTTTTTAGCAGTCAATCAATTAACTATCGTTAATGGAGACTATACAAAACGTCCCGATATTGTACTCTTTATCAATGGCTTGCCTATCGTTGTGATTGAACTTAAAAATTCAACGTATGAAACCGTGGGTGTCGAAGACGGTTATCATCAATTAGAAACGTATAAGATGTGTATTCCACAATTATTTACGTTTAACGAAGTGCTTGTTACAAGTGATGGTATTAATACAAAGGCCGGCTCTCTAACCGCAAATTATGATCGTTTTATGACTTGGCGCAGTAAAGATGGTCAAACTGAATCATCACCAGGTTTAGCTAGCTTAGATGTACTCATTCATGGCATGTTAAATCCAGAAACATTACTTGATTTAATTCGATATTTTGTCTTATTTCAAGATGATGGCAAAGAACATATCAGTAAAATTCTAGCAGCGTACCATCAATATTATGCCGTTAATAAAGCTGTTGATAGAGCTTTATTAGCTTCATCTGGGCAGGGTGATGGTAAAGGTGGCGTTATTTGGCATACTCAAGGGTCTGGTAAAAGTTTAACCATGGTCTTTTTCTCTGGAAAATTAATTCAAATGCTGAATAACCCTACTTTAGTCGTCGTGACGGATCGTAATGATTTAGATAACCAACTGTACAGTACGTTTGTTAAATCAAAAGGACGTTCTGGTAAAGGATTATTAAGACAAACGCCAAAACAAGCTGAAACACGTAAAGAATTAAAATCGTTATTATCTGTTGAGTCGGGCGGTATTGTATTTACAACGATGCAAAAATTTGAACCTGAACAAAATGAAACGACCATGGCTGCCCTTACAGAACGTAAAAATGTGATTGTTATGGCAGATGAAGCGCATCGTACACAATATGGTTTTAATGCAAAATACGATGATAAAGGGGAAGGCATTAAATATGGTTATGCGAAGTATTTAAGAGATGCTTTACCGAATGCAACATTCGTTGGATTTACGGGTACACCCGTAGCTTCAACGGATAAAAATACACAAATGGTTTTCGGAAACTATATCGATGTTTATGATATGACACAAGCCGTAGCTGATGGAAGTACGGTTAAAATTTACTATGAAAGTCGTGTAATTCCATTAAACCTACCTCAAAATTTAGATTTAGATGAAGCGTATAATGACATTACAGAAGATCAAGAAGAGGATGTAAAACAGCGTTTAAAATCAAAATGGTCACGAATTGAAGCACTTGCAGGCGCAAAACCTCGTGTAGAAGCCTTAGCGAAAGATATCATCCAACATTTTGAAACACGTCAGCAAGCGATGAAGGGTAAAGGAATGATCGTAACGATGAGTCGTCGAATTGCTGTTGATTTATACGATGAAATCGTTCGTCTAAAACCAGAGTGGCATTCAGATGATGATGATAAAGGGGTCATCAAAGTAGTGATGACAGGTTCATCTAGTGACCCAACTTCTTTCCAAAGACATATTGGTCCTAAAAAACGTCGTAATTTATTAGAAAAACGTATGAAAGATGTGAATGATGAATTACAACTTGTGATTGTTCGAGATATGTGGCTCACAGGATTTGATGTACCTTCCATGCATACCATGTATATCGATAAACCGATGAAAGGTCATAATTTAATGCAAGCGATTGCTCGTGTCAATCGAGTATTTAAAGATAAGCCGGGTGGATTAATTGTCGATTATGTGGGTATCGCCGAAAGTTTAAAAGAAGCACTCAAAGAATATACAGAATCTGATCAAGCTCAAACGGCAATAGATACAGATAAAGCGGTTGAATTGATGTTATTGAAGTATGATGTGATTCAAGATATGTTATATAATCTTGATTATTCTAAATTTAATTCAGATAAAAAATCGGAACGTTATTATACAATATCGAATACGATGGATTATGTGATTGGTTTAGGTGAAGATGAACGTCAACGTTTTATTAAAACGGTCACAGAGTTAGGCAAAGCCTTTGCTCTTTGTGCGACTGAATCTACAGCCCAAGAGCTCAACGATGAAATTGCCTTCTTTAAAGCGGTTAAAGCAGGACTTGTTAAATTGTTACAACCGCCAAAAGAAGGAAAAACACGTAAAACACCTGCAGAAGTTGAAGCAGATATTAATCAACTTGTGTCACAATCTGTTGTGACTGAAGATGTTATTGACGTTTATCAAACGCTAGGTCTTGAACAACCCGATTTATCAATCCTATCAGATGATTTCTTAAAAGAAGTCGAAGGATTGAAACAAAAAAATGTAGCTGTAGAATTATTAAATCGATTACTCAAAGGGCAAGTTAAATCATTAATGAAAACGAATGCGACAGTATCTAAGCGCTTCTCTGAGATGTTAGGAAATTCGATTAATAAATATAATAGTCGTTCCATTGAAACATCAAAAGTGATTGAAGAACTCATTCAACTTGCCAAAGATATTAAACAAGAACAACAACGAGGAAATGAATTAGGGTTAAATTCAGATGAAATTGCATTTTATGATGCTTTAGCTTCACATGAAACAGCAAAAGAAGCCATGGGAGATAAAGAACTTCGTGCAATTGCTCATGAATTAACTAAAACAGTGAAAGAAAACATGGGGGTTGATTGGTCTAAACGTGATAGCGCAAAAGCTAAAATGCGCGTAGCTGTTAGACGATTGCTTAAGAAATATGGTTATCCACCAGACTTACAAAAAATGGCTGTAGAGCAAGTCGTAGAGCAAGCAGAGCTTATGGCTAGTAATAAGTAAAAAAATAAACTATAAGAGCATCCCTCACCGCTAAGTGAAGGATGCTCTAAGTTTATTTTGTATTTTGAATTATTATGAATTCTTTATAATATTACAAAGAAAATTGATTACTTCATTTTATTTAGAAATGATTCAATTGAAACTGAATTGGCAGATCTCAACTGCATATTTAATCTATCAGAAAATAAAGTTTTATCATTACTTATCTGATTTATTGCATTGCTTAAATCATAGTAATTATCTAATTTGTATATATTACTACTATGGACAAATTGTCTATTGTGAATAGTTTCTTCAAAAGCAATTATAATCATTTCATGTGCAAATGCTAAATACATACTTTCAAATATTTCTTTCCCTTTATTTATATCTAAATAAATATCGCATTTACAACATAAATTTAAGATAGTTTCCTCAGTACTTTTTGGGTATAAATTTATATTTTGTATTCCATCTAATTGTAATAATCTTGAAGACATTTCAGTTTTAGATGCAATGTGAAATGTGACATTTTGATTCTCTCTAGCAATATATTCTACATATGGAATATTATCAGAATTAGTTATTATAAGTGCTTCATTATTATATTTGTTTACTTTCAAGAATTCGTACACATAACCACTATTTTCAATTTTATGTCGATATGAAGTTTCTACAGAATCCATTACACGATAATATTCTTTTTTATCAGGAATTAAAATTTTCAAGTTATCTATATTTTTTAGAGCAATTTTCATGTTTTCAGGTAAATCATCTTTAATTTTTTCTTGCCAAAATATTCTACACTTCATGTTAAAATCCCGTTGTCTATACAAAAACAGAAATGATGTTGCAAATGAATTAAGCACTATATCTTTTATAGATAAATTTGCTTTTTCAAAAAAGAACGATAAAAACGAGATACGATTATCAAAGAATATATCTTTATTATTCCATCTTAATATTAAATCCTTAGTAACAAGATTCTCCACTAAAAATTCATTATTATTTTGGTCAAAGTAACGTTTCATTATTTGATTTTGATTATCATCCATGACTAATTGGGCATATCGAAAACCATGTTGGTTATAATAATCTATGAATTGAACATGTTCCTTTTTATTAAACCATTCTACTGAAGCCACCACTCTATTACGATATCCCTTTTGATATAAAATTTTGCCTCTTATTTTATCCTTATCCTTAATCACAGCTGATTGATTGGAACCTTCAATTTCCCAATATTTCGGGACTGGAACATCGTTGAAGTAAAGAGGTCTTTCATTTTCGATTGAGTTTCCAGAAAAAAATTTATAAGGCGACAATACATCACTGGGTAAGAATCCATTATCATTAACAACGACAGTTGTAGACTTAATATTCGCATTTATAAATGTTTTATATAATTGAAGCGTTTGACTATTTAAGTTATCGTATAAATTAATCATTTAGCACCTCATCAATTAAGTTTTTCCACTTTTCTTTAATATTTCCTATCAAATAGTTATTTGCAATTTTATATGACTCCGCTCTAGTTTTTTCATTATCTTGAGTAAAGAATAGCAATAGCTTACTTGTGAGTTCAGTTATTAAAGTATCTTCATCCAAATTAGTTATATCTATAGGTACTCTATAACCATTAACATTATTTTTGATAAAAGTGGTATTACCATAATATACATCCAAACCTATTATTCCAAGACCAGAACCAACGGCTTCCATTAGTGTTAATCCGAATCCTTCACTTGTAGAACCTGAAAGATATAGTTCATAAGATTTATATATATAAGTAAGATCCATGTGTCCTTTGAGGTGGATATAATTATTAGCTTGATAGTTATCTATAATTTGTTGCAGTTTTTGTCTTTCCGAACCCTCACCGTATATATCAAACCTAATATCATCATTTATTTTGTGTGCTTTAATGACAGCCTTAATAAGCCAATCAACATGTTTCTCATTTGCTAAACGAGAAGCTGTAATCACAGAAAATGGCTTTCTTTGTTGTTCAAATTTTAAATATTTAATATTTCCCACTGGAATAGTATATATCTTAGGTTTAAGATTCTTATATTTTTCAAATTGTAGTTGCAAAACAGCCTTTTGATCTTCTGTAGCAACAATAAAAAAGTCAATATGCTGAGCATTATTAAACACATATTCATAATTATTATTCCATAAAACATATTGGTCATTCGTATTTGAATGATTGTAGTGTTCAGCGTGAATTACTACTCCTACGTGACCCTCTTTTTTATTCTCCAAAATAACTTGCCCAATATTTTTAGAACGGTCTACCAATAAAATATCTTTGTCTTTTAAATTAAGTTGACTAATAAAATACCCTATAAATTCTTTCTTTGAATATAAAATCTTATTCGGAAAGATATACATATTATCGTCGTCTTTTACTATTTCCTCATAAGCTACGCTCCCATTTTCATTAAAAAATTTTCTCAAATAAACTTTAGCTTTTTTATTATATGGCGCATAATACTCTGTAAAAACTTTAGTATAGGTATAAAATTCTTTTCGAATCAGTTTACCACTGGAAACAAATTCAGCACGATCAACAATATCTTCATTTTTATACTTCAAATAACAATTGACATAACAGCTTTTATTATTAAAATAAATTCTTTTTACTTTAGGCTTTATACTTTTAACTTTTACATCGTTTGATTCAAGTTTTTCAATAATATTCTCAATTGTATACGAAGTAGGTTTAATCTTAATGTCTGTAAAATATTGATATATCCATATTACCTCATCATTTTCTATACCTAAATTACTAGTAAGTGTTTGTATATTTTCTTTATTTATAAAATCCAAAAATATAAACTTAAAATCTTCATTCAAGTCATGCAATATGTTTCTTCGATAAAGTTGTGCATACTCAACACCACTACTCGCCCAACCAATACCGAAATTCAGATTATAAATTGTCATATTATCCCTACTTCTATTAAATATGTATGTGCAACAAGGCAAGCTAAATTTATTAGCTTGCCCTGTTAATATAATAATCATTTTCAAATTATTTTTCTTCTTTTTTACGACGTCTACCTAATAATGTTAATCCTCCGAATGCTGCAAGCACCCCTCCGATTAATCCTTGGTGATTGTCTTCTTCACCAGTATCTGGTAATTCAGAGTTTGAATGGCTCTCTGAACCTGATTCGCTTGTTGATTCGCTATCTGAATCACTTTCTGAATCTGAATGGCTCTCTGAGTCTGATTCACTTGTTGACTCACTGTCTGAGTGACTTTCTGAATCTGAGTGACTCTCTGAGTCTGACTCGCTTGTTGATTCGCTATCTGAATCACTTTCTGAATCTGAATGGCTCTCTGAGTCTGATTCACTTGTTGACTCACTGTCTGAGTGACTTTCTGAATCTGATTCACTCGTTGACTCACTGTCTGAGTGGCTTTCTGAATCCGAGTGACTCTCTGAGTCTGATTCGCTTTCTGAAGAAGAATCTGATTCACTATCTTCGAAGTAGCCATTATCAATAGTGAAATCATCATGATCTGTAATTGTTACATGTACATCTTCACCATCAGCATCTTTGGCGTCATCATTACCAGAATTAACTGATGTTTGTGTAAGACCTTCTGGTTTATCAAAATGAACTGTGTAGTCACCACTATCTAAGTCATCAAAGCGATACTTACCATTTTCATCAGTTTCAGTTGTTTTTAATGTGTTACCTTCACTATCTTTTAAAGTAACTTTAACACCTTTAATACCTTTTTCATCATTGTCTTGGTAACCATCTTTATTAGAATCGTACCATACATAATCACCTAAGCTGTATTTAGAAGGCGTTTTGTAGAATCCACTATCTAAAGTCCAGTTGTCAGCATCTTTAATTGTACCAACCGTACTTAAGCCATTAGAATCGACTTCTGCATTATTACCTTCATAAGCTTTAGTTGCTGTGTATCCTTCAGGTGTTTTGAAATTAATAACATAATCACCATTTTGTAAATCATTAAATTCATACTTACCTTCAGAATTAGTCGTTGTAGTTTCTACTGTACCATTTGGACGTGTAAGCGATACTTCTACACCCTCGATACCATGTTCATCTTCGTCTTGGATACCATTTTTATTTGTATCTTCCCAAACATAGTCACCTAGGTTATAAAGTTTTTCATTGCCAGTAGCAACTCCGTTTGCTCCTAATCGTTCAACAGTATTATCATGGACATAAAAGTCTTTGGTACCTTCAGCGTTCTCATTTTCCATTATTACACGTGTACGTAAATCTTTGCTAGAGTTTGGATCAATTTTAGATGTAACTTTAACGATATACGGATGGTCAATATGCCCAAAGTCAATTTGTGCTTTCTTATCACCTATTTGATCAATCTTATATTGATTAGTAACATTCTCAAAGTCACTATCATTAACATAGAAACTTGGAGTAATATTGTCAGAAGATTTAGCATCTAATATTTCAATATTAGAGTCTTTTGGATTCAGTAAAGTACTACTATTATTTAAATCTTCTTGATAACCTTGGATTGTTAAACGTGTATTATAACTATCTTCAGATTTTGGATTTACATAGATATATTGAGTATAATCATGTGATCCTACATTGAATAAATCAGCTTTAGTGATTAATGAACTTGTATTTGCAACTACATGTCCCTCATCGTAGTTGTTGTATACAATTTTCATTGGTTTAGAAACAGTTTTGTCTGCAATATTATAGTTTAAGTCATAATCTCCACTTGTTTTAGCATTTTTTCTATCAATAAATTGAGGAATTTCAAATTGACCTTTAATATTATCTTTCTTATTTACATAGTCAGTAAAAGTGTACACTAATTTCTTAGTTTCTGTATCGTAAACACCGTTTGCTACAACTTGCTCCCCATCATTGATAGTTGGATAAATTTTATTATTTGCTGCTTTATAGTCTGCAATACCATTAAAATCAGCATATTCCGGCATATCTACTGTGAAGTAATCACCTTTGTTAACTTTACCGTCAACTTCGAATGATACATTTGTTGAAAAACCTTGTCCATTGTTCGGTTCAACATACTCTTTATCAGTATCAACAGAATTGACCTTAATTGAATCATTAACATTTTTACCTTGCTTTTGAGCTTGTGAGTTATCAGATGAAACTCTAGAAGGTGAATCAACTGAACGGGTATTTGTTAATGCAGTTGGTTCTGCATAAGTCACAATATTATCCTCGCTATGATTAGATGAATTATCATTATCTGTACCTTGCTTAGAATTATCTAATACTTCGGAATCAACCTCTGGATTTGAAGTCGAATTGTCTGTGCTCTTTTCTTTTGATGGCGCTTCATTTGTTGCTTCATTACTTGGTGTTTCTTCTTTTGATGGCGCTTCATTTGTTGCTTCATTACTTGGTGCTTCTTCTTTTGATAGCGCTTCATTTGTTGCTTCATTACTTGGTGCTTCTTCTTTTGACGGCGCTTCATTTGTTGCTTCATTACTTGGTGTTTCTTCTTTTGATGGCGCTTCATTTGTTGCTTCATTACTTGGTGTTTCTTCTTTTGATGGCGCTTCATTTGTTGCTTCATTACTTGGTGCTTCTTCTTTTGATGGTGCTTCATTTGTTGCTTCATTACTTGGTGCTTCTTCTTTTGACGGCGCTTCACCTACATCACTATCAGCTACATTTGCTGTAGTATTTAATTCTTGATTCTTTTCTGCTGCATGCGCCTCATTTCCAATCCCAAATAATAGAGTAGACCCTACTAATATAGATGCCGTACCGACTGTGAATCTTCTAATTGAAAACTTATTCAATTTGTTAGGTATAAAGTCTAATTTCTTTTTCAACAAAAACACTCCTTTTTTAATTTATAGAACCCTAAATCCTACATTATAAAATTAGCAGAAGTACAATTATTTAGCAATACTATGTTATATTAAAGTGTATTATTTTTATATTTTTATTAATATAAAATTCATAGAGAATTAACAAGTTTAATAATCTAAATATTTTCTTCATTGTAATTTCTATAGTTAATTGATAGCATATATTTGCAAAGATTTTTTCTACTTGATTAAAAAGAGGCGAGAAAATGGAACATATCAACAAAGATAAAAATGATGAAAAAAGTAAAGAGCTAGATAAAAGATTAGGAATTAATGGTTATTACAAAACTGATTTAGATTTAGAGATTGAAAAAGAACTACTAGAATCGCCAAATGAATCCAGTAGTTCAGTAGCTAAACGTATACGTATAATAAGTATGATTCCTTTAATTATTTTATTAATTTTAGCATTTATTCGGATAATCAGAACTTTCATATAGTTATTGTACATATTAAATTCTTAGATATAATGTTTCTATAATTTAAATCAATATTCTAATAAATTGCGGTAATAAAAACCATCTTAAAATACGGCACTGAACCCTTAAAACGGGAACTTAATAAAAACACCATGTTCTAGGCTATTAATTCTCTGTATTTTACAGGGGATAAGTAGCCTAGTTTTTGTTGAATATTTTACTTTTAATTGATTCACTAAATCTATGACTACTGTTGGTACCACTTCCTTTCCAATGCCTTGTACTTTTTTAAAATATCCAATTCTATATCTTTTCTCTTATTTTCTAATTTTAATTGTTCTACTTCTGACAGCTCTTCTAATCCTTTACCGTAGGTATATTGTTTACCAACTTGTTGTGAAAATCTATAACTTTCCCCATTTCGATACCATCACCACCAAGTTTTCACTTGTGTTCTATTTCTAATATTTAATTCTTTCATAATTTCTTTTGTTGAAAATCCTGCTGCTTTCATTTCAACTGCTTTATACTTTGTTTCTACTGAATAAGAAACTCTTTTCATAGAAAAAAACACCTCCGTATGATTCATTTTAATATGAATTCAACAAAAGTGTTTTTATATAATTCCCACTAATTGGGGTCAGTCTACATTATTGCTTGGCTTTCGTTTAATTTTATACTTATTTAATAGTTTAATACCTACTGTACAGAATGATCAGTATAGTTATGACGTGCTTTTCGTTGTGATTCTATTATATGTATAGTATTTGAACTTAAAGGGGGGGCTTTGAGGGTTTATAGGTTTGACAGTTTTGAACTTAAGGCAAAATATGCGATGCCCTGTATAATCGATGTTTTTTCATTATTAATGATTTGGGAACGGGAAAGGGTGAGGATTCAGAACATTTTCCCGTTTCTTCATTTAGACATAAGTTTTTCAAGTTTTAACTCAATATATATTTAAAATTTCTTTTGATTAGTAGATTTTATTATCAACTTCAATCATCTTACTAAAACACTCAATTTTTTCTTAAAGAAGATTTAGCGATAACTCTATTTGCTTCTGCTACTTTTTCAATTATCTTTTTCATAACTTCAATATTTTCATTGTTTAACTGATTACTTACTTTGTCCAATTCTAAAGCTAACTTTCCGAGACTGCTTCTTTGCTCACTTTCATAATACTTATCATTAACGTCACATTCAATAAAATAATTTATAATATCTTGAATATCCTTAATACTAACTTCTATATTAACATTTGCTTACCTCCATTTATTCAAAATTATTTTGTATATTATATTTTTTAATTTTATTAGTGAGTAATGAAAAATCAAATTTTCTAATTTTCTGATTTACATTAATTTCAGATATCTTCTCAACTAATTTCTTATCAAACAAATTACCTATAATAGTATTTACTGCTTTTATTTTACTATCATATGGTTCACTATAATAATATTTATCGGTTTCGTATTTTATCGTTGAAAGTGGTTCTTTAATATTACCCTCATAACAAATTATGATTAAATTAATAGCATTTGAAAGCTGTAAAGCCACTTCATTATACTGTTTTCTTTGCCTATTAATATTTAAATTACCTTTATTCGTTACGCCCTGCAATTGATTACCTTCATTAATTACTTTAAACGGGTTAAATAAAGGTAATTTATCTTGATTTGATAATTTTAGTAAATCTTCAGCAATATGATAACCACAATTAAACGTACCTAAAACTTTTTTAGAATTACCTTTTAAGCTGTATGAAAAACAGTAATAGCTATCTGTCAGTATGCCGCCTTCACCGTCTTTCTTTTGACCTTCTAATAATTTTAAATGTGATATAGGTGTCACATCATATTTCGCAAGAAATTTAAGTCTATTTTCATGACCTCTTAAATTCATACTTAAAAACCCCTTTATTTAAATTTGATACATTATTATTAATTAATCTGATTTTCACTGTTCATCTACTTACTCATATTTTTTACCATCACTTATGATAACTTTCGCCTCTCATGATCTTAAATGCGCGATAAATTTGTTCAATCAATATGACACGCATCATTTGGTGTGGAAAGGTCATGTTGCTGAATGATAGTGCGTAGTTGCTGCGTTGTAAGACGTCTTGGTGTAAACCATTGGAGCCACCTATGACAAATGTAAAGTCGCTTTGACCTTGTGTCATGCGTGTTTGTAGTTCTTTAGCGAGTCCTTCTGAAGACAACATTTTCCCTTTGATTTCCAACGTAATTACTGTAGATTGGGGTTTAATCTTATTGAGTAGACGTTGGCCTTCTTTTTCTTTGACTTGTTCAATTTCTTTGTCGCTCATATTTTCAGGTGCTTTTTCATCTGGTACTTCTATTAATTCGATTTTCGTGTAAGGTCCTAATCTTTTTTCATATTCTGCAATAGCTTGCTTCCAATATTTTTCTTTTAGTTTTCCAACTGATACGATAGTAATCTTCATTTTATCCTCCAAAAGTACATAATTTATTCGAGTTATCCACAAGTTATACACTTGTGCACACAATTCCCTCTTAGTATAACAATTGAATTAACATTTTCTTAGTGTTTTTTAAGAATTATACACAGATTTAAGGGAATCTGTTGTGAATTTGTGGATAAGTCTGTGAATAATGTGGGTATTTATGTGTGTATTGTACACATTTCTGGATAACTATTGCCTAATCAGTGGATAACTTTACGGTCGTCTTAACGTTATTTTTACAATTATTCCCTATATTTCAGACCTTTTAGACTCACTTACTACATATATCATCATTGATATTCGATTTTCCACACGCATCTTTTTAACCCTAAATTAATATCATCATTATCTTTATGTAAGTGGGCTATCATTTAACAGTATATGTATCACCCCTACCTGAGTCTCATCAATCATCACTACGACATTCAATCAAATATATGAGTGCTCCACTTTCACCCCAATTAAGCATATAATCAATTAAATGAATTCATATTAATTATGATGATATTGACTTGATAAAGTCTCACATGACATTGCTTTGTGTTACAAAATAACGGCGAAAGTAGCAGTAGATCATTTATTGAGTTGAATCATACATGTGTTGAACATAGAAACTCATTTTTATATTAAATAGTATGGCCACTAACTATAAATACAATATATTTAAAATTTATTTAAATGTCAATTTTTATTTTGTTACAATTTATAAATATTTTTAAATTGTAACTTTATATTTAAGCTTTTATGAGAGTCTTAATATTTTATTTATTCATATTTTTACAACATTACTTTTTTATCAATTAGGAAGTGTAATATAAATCACAAAGCGTGTAAGACATCGTTTGCCCTCGACCACGGTGCATTTTCATTTCACTAAAAAAATTCCTAAATCAATCGTTCATGCTCAAGCCCCGTTTAAACTAACACGCAATCATTCCCTACACTATCAACCACTTTTCCAAAAAAGTAACCTACTTAAGCGCAATACTTAAGTAGGTCGTTTGTCTTACTTCTATTCAATTATAGTGTATAAATCGGTGTGGCTTGTGCTTTATCGGTATCGCAAAGCAACACTTCTTTCTCTGTATCGATATCGTGTTCGTTGAGCACTTGTCCAACACTCATGCGTGCGAGGTCTTTCATATTATTGTCTTGTGATAAATGAGAGAGGTATATACGTTTCGTATTACCTGTAATGACATCACTCATCGCAAGGCCCGCGTCTTCATTGGATACGTGACCCATATCACTCAAAATACGTTGTTTCGTCTTCCATGGATAACGACACATGCGTAACATATCGACGTCGTGATTACTTTCAAACATAAATACATCACTACCTTGAATCATACCTTTCATACGATCTGAAACGTAACCTGTGTCAGTAATCATCGTGAATTTCTTATAATTATTGTGGAAGATGTAGAACTGTGGATCAATCGCGTCATGTGACACGTTAAATGATTCTATATCAAATCCTGCAAGAGATTTCGTTTCATATGGATTAAAGATAAATTTCTGATCCATTGGAATGCGACTGTCTTTCTTCTCTATCGCTTTCCATGTATTCTCATTCGCGTAAATCGGAAGTTTATATTTACGTGCTAAGACACCAAGACCTTTAATATGGTCGATGTGTTCATGTGTCACTAATATTCCGTTTAAATCCTTAATATTTCTGTCGATTTGGCTGAAAAGTTCTTCCATCTTCTTGCCAGTTAAACCTACATCGACGAGTAGGCTACCTTTCTCACTTTCTACGTAAGTGGCGTTACCTGTACTACCACTTGCTAATACACTCATACGTATCAAGCGACTCATCCTTTCTCATATGTACCATAGTTATTTGTTTATAGGGGTGCGGGGAACTCGAGTGTCTTACGCTTTATTGAGATGCTTCAACTAAGTTGGCTTTCACTCAATGTTGATTTTTTATCCTAAATTGCGTAGATATTTTAAAGTTTCGATATTCTTTAATACAGTTATTCAAATATCGAAACGTCACGTCCTCTAAATTTCCTTTATATTATACTATATCAATTTTAAAAGTTGAGTTCCAATAGTCCGTTTATAAACGATACTAACGCCCATTTAAAATACACACCGCTTTATAACAACGTCGATATTGAGCCTAGCATTGCATCCTCTTAAACTATCTAACATATCGACCAACATCATTTTTGATTTCCACCCTATTTAATTACTCAATCACTTTCAATACGTAAAAAAGCCTGAGATCACTCATCGTGTCTCAAGCTTAGTTTATATCATCATATATAGCTTCATAATCAATCCGTGACTCATCACATGTCGTTGGTTCGACAAATGACTTCTAACATAAGTACGCCAAAGCTTGCTCTAGACAGTACAAATTAACGTAACCTTCTATGCTATCGCTTGGCGATTTTATTCAAACGTCACGTCACCCATCAATAACCTCTAATAATCAATCACTTTCGGATTATGATTTGCAGCTTCTACATAATAGGTTTGAACTTGATCCTTGCCTTTATGTTTTACTTTAATTTCCCAGTTAGGTTGGAGTAATTGAACGTTTGTTTCCTTTACCACTGAATAATAGCCTAAGCGTGCGTCTAGCACTTGATCATTTTGTTTTAGATATCTGTTGTAATAAAGGGCTTCAATAGCTTTACGTGGCGTAATGACTTGTTTCTTCGTACTATTTGAACCTTTAGCTACTTGTATATCATCCATCGCTGTCTGCTTATAGCTTGTCGCCTTGCCATCGCTCAAATTAAATGTTAGGCGTGCTTTACTATTATTCATAATTGGATAATCTTTATATGTTTGTTCGTAAGTGACTTTATCTTTAGTTAAATCACTTAATTGATACTCTTTACCGTTAAAGATTTTCTTTGCAATGTATTCTTTGATATCTTGTAAGTTCTTATCACTCACTTGAACGCCTTTATCAATATCTCCTTCAAGTGTTTTATCGGAATCAGACGTTTGCAGGTTTGAATGATCTTTCGCATAACTTGAGAAATTCTTTGAACGGGCAGTAATTTGTTCAAGTTCAGTATCTTTCACGCTTTGATTCAAGACATCCTTGGGCACGTCAATTTCTTCTTGTTGAAAGTTGACTTCGTTTACCTTTTCCGAGTCATTAACTTGTGATTTATTCACTTTATCAATATAAACGATGACTAAAAAGATGTTCACAAGAATAAAAACGAAAATGAAAAGTGTCTTCGTAAGTTTCCAGTTCATTTATTCAAGCCTCCCATCTTTATAGGCATACCAATTGCCATCGTATTCTACAAACCAACGTGGTATTAATTCACAGTTACGTTGAACTTCAATATCTTCGTTATTTGCCTTGTCGTCCATATCATAACCAATCGCAATGTTCGTTACCTTTTCAAAATCAATATCAGGATGGTTGGCTAATGCAGAACGCACGGACTCAACGGTAGGGACGGATTTAGATTCTTCACTGTTCAGTGTGACGTCCGTCTTAAGTAGCGAACGTTGATAATCGTAAACGCCTTTATCCCCCCATGTGACTTGGATTTCATTGAAGTTCTGTTTATTAAACGTTGGGTGACCGTTGAGGAATCGTTGATAAGTGAGTTTCCCCGTTCTATTATCAGTCTTAAATAGTCGATAATCTTCATTTAAGAAGCCACCATGACTATTTATAAACTCGTATGTGCCTGGGATGGTTTCTTGCATGTTGCTTGAACTTTTCGCATCTTCAGATAAATTCTTATAATGATACATTTCATCTTTATCGTTGTAGTTGGCGACGCCAGTATTGTTGTTGTATGTTGTCGTACCACTTTGAGAGCTACGAACAATCGTTGAATCATCAAATAGTATTGAGTTCATGCGTTCAACACTAATCGTATTGAAGACCATGCGATACGTCTTTAAGTCCTTCGGTTTGCTTGGGGCAAACACGTGTGTTGCTTTGTCGATTGTATCTTTATTCGTGATGATTTCCGTATAGGGCTGCATGTCAGGTTCGATACTTTTAAAAGCTTTATCAACATTATTCCCTTTCATCGTTGTCTTAAGTTTAACTACTTCATGACGGTCTTTGCTAATCGCATATAATACGACGTGGTTATTATGATCTTGATCGATGAGGAGGCGATCAAAATTAAAGTTATTCGGCACTTTCGCATCGATATCGAGTACTTGACTTAAATATGTTGAAAGTGGCAAATCATAAGTGAAATCTAGGACGATAAAGTCGTTGCTTAGTTCAGGTATAACAAGGTTATGTTCCCTTTTCAGATGTGATACAGATTTAACTTCTTGATTCTTTAAAGGTTGAATCATCTTATCTAAGACTGCACCTGATGCCACTGTTCCTTGAGATTTATCATCTCTAGAATGCACGATTTGAAATGGTGTGATTGTTCCTTCCATTTCTGCAGTCATTGGTTTAGTAAGTGGTTTAGGTTTATCACTTTTACTATTATCCGTGTTATCAATATTTGAAAGGTCTGGAGAAAAGTTCCAGACCATATATGTCAAAACGATACTCATCAAGACGAGTAGGACTAAAATAATTGATTTAGTATGTTCTTTGTTATTCATCCCAATCACCGTCTTCAATGATTTCGCAAGGAAGTGTAATAAAGATTGACGTACCTTGTCCTTCTACACTGTTAGCCCAAATTCGACCGTTATGTGCTTCGACAATCTCTTTGGAAATAGCTAGACCAAGTCCTGTACCACCCATCTTACGTGTACGTGCTTTATCTACACGATAGAATCTATCAAATATTTTATCTACTTTGTTAATCGGTATTCCAATACCATTATCTTTAATACGAATCGTCATTCTATTGTAAAGTGCATTTTGTTTCACATGAAACTCAACACGTTTCTCGCCACGCGAATATTTCATTGCATTGGTAATGACATTATCAAATACTTGTGTCATCTTGTCTGGATCGATTTCAGCAAAGATGGTTTGTTGCGGAATTTCGCGTACGAATGTTGTATCTTTCGCTGCCATTTCATGACGGTTAATAATTTTGTTGATAAACATATTGAAGTCGATAATTTCTTTTGTAATTTGATCTGATTCATTATCCATTTTAGATAATTGAAGTAAATCATTCACTAAACGAATCATACGTTCAGTCTCTTCGCGTGTGACAGATAGGAATGATGGTGCCAATTCTTTATCTTGCCAAGCACCTTCTTCAAGTGCTTCGATATAGCTATTCATCGATGTCAGTGGTGTACGTAATTCGTGTGAAACATTCGCAACGAATTCGCGACGTTCACGTTCGACTTGTTGTTGTTCAGTGACATCATGTAATACGGCAATGTAACCTGTCACGAAACCTGTTTCTTGTACAATCGTACTAAAGTTTACGCGTGCAATAATGCCTTCTTCTTCGTTAATATCTAACAAGAAGGAATCACTATTTTCTTGAATTTCCTCTAATGAGAATTCATTTTCTAAGTTAAGGACACCAAGCATGTAGTAGCCGATGACATCTTCTTTCGCGAGACCGAGCATTTTCAGCGCCATGTCGTTTGCAATACGTACACGTCCACGGCGATCTGTCGCAAGAATACCATCGCTCATATGTGTGATAACGGAATCTAGACGACGTTTCTCACTTTCTGTATTCGCTTGTGCTTCTTGGACACGTTTCGATAAGTTATTGAAGGCAAGTGCGAGTTCACCGATTTCATCGTTACCGTATATCTTCACTCGTTGCGTGTAGTTACCTTTAGACATCTCGACGGTTTGGTTACGCATATCGGTTATCGGCTTAGTAATCGTTCGTGCAATGAAGAATCCTAGTATCACTGTAATGAATAGTGATATCGCTGTCCCTACGATGAATATCTGATTAATGTTGTTCAGCTGATTGTATACATCATTAATTTTCGATTCTATGTATATATCACCGATTGTCTGTTTATCGACTTTAACCGGTATATTATATACCCAAACACGCTCTTTACCACTTCCGTAATCCTTAAGAACCATATGATCATTCGTTTGCCCTAAGGAGAGCGCCTTTTGAACAGAACCGTCGTTAACCTTTTGATTGATAAGACCACGGTTAGACTGCTTGGTTGTTGCCATGATGATTTGGTCTTTATCAATAAAGCGTATTTCTCCTATTTCTTGACGATTCGCATATTCATTCAAAAGGTCTTGGATATCCTTTTGAGCGTTGACTGAACCTTTATCTTTATCTTTATAAACCTTTTCAATATTGACGTCTAATTGCTTCGCATATTGTGTTATGTTCTTCTTGAAGTTATCGAGTAATTCCTTTTCTAAACTATTCGTAAAATACAAACCGATGATTTGCATACCAATAATAATGAGTAGTACATAAACAATAACGAGTTTCGTGTGAAGGGATTGTAGTTGTTTAAGCCACTTCATAAGACGCTCCCTCTAATCATGTTGTTGGAGGAAGTATCCAACGCCTCTACGTGTCACAATGTATTCTGGATGAGATGGATCATCTTCAATTTTTTCTCTTAAACGGCGAATTGTTACGTCCACAGTACGAACATCACCGAAATAATCGTAACCCCACACTGTTTGTAGTAAGTGTTCACGTGTCATGACTTGACCCATATGTTTAGAAAGATAATGGAATAGCTCGAATTCACGATGCGTTAATTCAATGTCTTCTCCACGTTTTTTAATTGAATATGCATCTGGATAAATCACAATATCTTTAATTGTAATTTCATTTGTCGCACCACTTACTTCTTGAGCTGGTTGTGAATAATGACGGCGTAAGTTCGCTTTCACACGTGCGATGAGTTCACGAGTACTAAATGGTTTAGTTACGTAATCATCTGCACCTAATTCAAGGCCTAATACTTTATCAATTTCAGAATCTTTCGCTGTCAACATGATAATTGGCATTTCATACTTTTTACGCACTTCACGACATACTTCCATACCATCTCTACCAGGTAACATGATATCAAGTAAGACGATATCTGGTTCTTCTTCATAGATTAAATCTACTGCGTCATTACCATCATAAGCGCAATATACGTCGTAACCTTCTTTTTTTAAATTAAATTCTAAAATATCAGCAATTGGTTTTTCATCGTCAACTACAACAACTTTTCTAGCCATATATTATAAACCTCTTTTCTCAAAGTGTAGTTCTTCCGTTCGTTTACATTGCTAATGTTATATCAAATTTTCGAAGTGCTTCATTATTATTCTGTTCTCTATATAACATATAGCTACCTATTATATAATTTACCATTTATGAACGGTTAATTCTATTTTAGTATTTAAAATTATAGAATAATATTATTTATAATTTTACCATTGAAATACAGTTCCGCAAAATAAGTTAGACTTTTGCAATATGCTTGACGCTTTTGTTTAGGTTTATCATCATATTTTATCAGTTTCGTATATGTCAAAAGTGCAGTAATGACAGTGTTTGTAATTATAGAAATATAAGCATGTATAGGAATATTAAGTTTTCATTGCATGTTAAAAAAGTAGGTAGTGTGAATCAGAAGGATTAATAAAGTGAAGGTACATGTTGTACGTAAAAAAGCATAAAAAAATGCCTACCCTATTGGGTAGGCAATACGGTCCCGACGGGAATCGAACCCGCGATCTCCTGCGTGACAGGCAGGCGTGTTAACCGCTA
>OBYX01000080.1_pt1 | contig 27344 bp, 41 predicted proteins | sample 1476831 | NCBI WGS metagenome assembly OBYX01 (sample SAMEA2580219, study PRJEB22360) | human gut metagenome | biome: human gut; feature: human-associated habitat; material: faeces | place: Denmark | collected 2008/2010 | reverse complement strand
CTTAATTGCCCCATCAAATTTTCAGACATAACACTTTTGACGATGTCTTTAATGGTTTCAGGACTAATTTCTCTACCAATACTTTGAGTAACTTTATCTTCTTTAACAAAAAAGTAAAAATTAGCAACTTCTGACTTAGTTGATTCGTTTTCTAACGTAATCGAAACATCTATCTGACCACTATGTTTTAATATTCTAGGTCTTACCACATACTGTATAACTCCGTTTTCTGCGTCGATAATATCAATCGGTTCTTTTGTAAATGTCGAACCGTCTCTTGTTAATAAATCGACTCTTGGGTCCATTTTAGCTTTTACCAAATCAATCGGTTCTAAAATAGTTTGATTGGAATATCTTACTTCTTTTTTCAAATAAATTCTAAAAGATGCAGTCCCTTGATCGTTAGGATATAAAGTTACATTAATGTTTCCTAAATCAACACTTCTTTCATTAACATTAGTTTCAATATCCTTATTTTTATATATCGTCATTAAGACACCTCTTTCAATAAATTAGGACTACATGCTGTCAGCACATAGTCCTGTGATTTAAGATTTATATCTATCTCGTATGAAGTATTCGCCTTTCATACCGATTTGTGAGTATAAGTTATAAATAGTGTTCGCTTGATGCTTACACCAGTTAATATCTGTTGCATATTGATGATTTCCCGGTGATTGCGGATTCCAACGCATACGGTAAAGGGTTTGTTGACCGTTATTGATATAACCTCGTCTGACAAACTTAGCGCCACCGATAATTGCTTTAGCTGGCGTAGTCCAACCATAACTTTTAGCTAACGTCATAGCATAATTAGGGTTATTATCATAAGCACCTATACCGAAATAGTTATATGCACCATAACGACCACTTGCAAAGTTTGAAGTACCATATCCACTTTCTAAAAATGCATGTGAGATTAAATAAATCTCATTAATGTTGTATTTTTTACAACCGTCTGCAAAGGCTTGACCCTGTCCGGATAATGTTCCTTTGCCTCTTAAGATTTTATTTAGCTTACTAACTGGAATACCTTGATATTTACCTAAATTAAGCATTTGGTAACGCATTTTGCTGTTATTCCATATTTTTGCATTATTCATAGCTGCCGATGTAGCACTTCGACTAGCATTATACCAACCACTACCATAGTTAACTTGTGGCGCTCTAGCCATTTGAATGTTTAACGCATTATTGTAGGTGTATTTACTATAAACAACTGTAACAGTAGGTTGTTTTTTCTTAACGCTAGTTGTCTTGCTTGTTGATGTGTTTGTGTCTTTAGGTTTATCGTTACTTGTTGATGTCGTTTCGTCATCTTTAGACACTTCCACTTTGATTTTGCGCTTGCTTACTTTATCAGAAGGAATGTCATTCAGTAATTTTTCTCTATTTTGATATAGATTGATTAATGCCTCTATTGTCTTATCTTCAACTTTTTTACTTGGCTGACCTTTAGTTACTGTGTCCCAAGCGCCATGTTCTAAAATAGTGCGCCAATATTCACTTTCAATTATGAACGATGACTGTTTCATTGGAATGCTATGAAACTTCATACGACCAATTAGATAAATCATTGCATGTATTTCGTTTAAAATGAAATCATTTTTACTATCTGAGTAGTCGCCACAAACTTCAATAACTAGACAATCTGGTGCGCTTGGTACTTCGATTTGCTCATATCTTGGTTGCCAAATGTAATTTCTATCGATGTAGTAATGTGGTAACTCAGATGTTCTAATGTATTTGCGTCTAGTTGTATATAAATCAAGTACACTACACATTGTTCCAGCGTCACGTATTAACACTTTTTTAGGGGAACGACCTCTGTCTTTACCTTTTGCTATTCTGTGAGGAATAAACGCAGGGAAGTTTGTTTCTACATCATCTACCGTAAACTTAACTTCTTTAACTTCTTTAACTACCGTTTTTGTTTCTTTTTCTTCTGGTTTAGTAGTTGGTGTAGTTGTGTTCGTATCTTTAGGTTTATCTGGCTCTGTCGGTTTTGGAGTAGGTTTCTTAGGCTCTGATTTATATGGAGGTCTGACGAAATAAAGACTTCCGCCTCTACCACTATAATCATGGTTTACATATGCAGCGACTGAACCTCTGTATTGGTTTGCTCCATACCAGTTTTGATCAACGCAACGAAAATGTTTTTTATCACTTGGACCAACAACAATTGCAGTATGTCCTGCCCATCCATAAGTCCAAACAGCTACGTCTCCGGGTTTCGGAATAAATGAGGGTGTGTTTGCATATATTTTCCATGAAGTATTTGGATAGTTAGCACGTCTTGCCATAGCATTCGCATTACCCCATGTTCTAAACCCCCAATATCTTTCAAAGATGTAGTTAGGTAAGTCCCACAATTTTGTTACGATAACATTCGCTACTTGTTACCTTCTTCATATTTCTATGAATGTTCAGACTATATCATCAACCTGCAAGGTTGCTCCCCGTTTCCACTCGCTTAAGTGTACGTCTTTCGACTAGTCGTTGCACGTTCCTATTGCTAGGCTTCGCTCATGATTGTCCTCGCCTTTACGTTAGGAGTTCCCATGAATTAGAGGAGTTTGCTATAACGATTGCTCGTTAAAGGTGCTAGAATTAACACTGATACCCATACCTTCCATCTATATTGACACCACGCCGATTATTAGCCATCCATTTAGCCCAACTTGCTACTTGCGAAGCTGTAGGTTTGCCACTTGAAGGTAAAATTGCCATTTATCCACCTTCTTTTTTTGTATAATAAAAAGTCGATACACGCATGTATCGACTTAAAACATATATTGTGCTAATCCAATTGCACCGCCGATGATACCACCAACTGTTGTTATTAAAGCAACTGATATTTGCACACTATTTTTTTGTTTTTCTGAAATTGTACCTTCTAATTTTTCAATATCTTCTTCGTGAGTTTTGACTACAAACTTAATTTCCTTAATCGCATCCCACTGTTTAGAATTTGTATCATTGAGTTGTTTCATTTGTTCGTTCGTATCTTTTTGGACTTCGATAGACTGTTTTTGATAAATGTTACCTTCGACAATTTTCTCTTTCAATTCATTTATATGTTTCATATTCTCATCGTCGCCAGCTTTTATCTTTTCTAAGATGTCCTCTCTTGAAATACGCCACTCTTCATAAGTAACATGTTTATTTTCTGTCATAGATATCAGCACCCCCGATAAAACTAACTGCAAAACAGACTGCTGATAAGATACTGAATTGAATTGTTGAAAGCCAATTAATAGCGTTATATATACTTGCTGATGTCATAAAAAAATACAATGCCGAACAACTAGTACCACCTATTAGTAGTAACCAATTGCAAGTATTGTTTGTTTTTTGTCTAGGCAAAAAGAATGATGAAGCTCCTAAAATAATGCTAGCAATCATAATAATTATGCCCCAAACCCAAATAGGCATTATGTGATGTAATGCGATATAAAAATCGCTATCATTTAAAACTGCATCTTGCTCTTTTGTGAAAAAGAAACCTCTCGCAAAAGTAAAAGCGCCTAACCCTAATAAAAGTATAAAGTTAATTACTTCGTTAAAATTGTATTTCAATAATTAGCACCTTCTTTCTATTAAGTTGTTTCTGTACTATCTATTGAAGTATCTATGTCACTTTCTTCTGTGTAACTATCATTTGTACCAATCTCTACTTCGCTGCCAATATTGAGCCAATCAGTCCAGTTGTTTCCAACTTGATTTAATTTTGAACGAAGGTAAATAGCGTTTGTTTCATTAGGAGAGTAAATAACCTTTGTGTAATTACCATAAGCTAAGATTTGTAACATACCTTCTGTGTCATTGCCGTCAGGTGTATGAAGTGGACCGATAGCATAAAAATATCCAGATTTATCAACGAAGTCCATTGTCGATAAGTCCGGATTATTAATTTCATACAATTCACCGTTATCATTAAATAATGTTTTATTTTGATTTAACTCGCTAATTCTATTTGTGACTGCTTGATTGATTAGTTCATTAAAATTATCTGGTAAGTTCGACGGTGCTACTTGACCTTTATCTGCTTTATTGTTTAAAGCGTTGTTAAAATCAACCGTAGTTACATAGTTAGAAAGTGTAGTGTCTAAATCTGGTTTAGTTACTGCACCAGCTGTTTCATCACTTAGATTTTTTCGGATAGTATCGGCTTCATCGCGCATATTTTGAATTGCTGAATTGATGTCTTTTTGTGCCGAATCAACTAAACTGTTTGTTCTTCTTTCAGTATCAGTTACAATTTTTTCTAAATCTTGCTTTTGTTCACTGATAAACGAATTAAAACTCAATTGAATATTTTCAACATTTTCAATACCAGCAGACGCAGCAATTAACCTTCTTTCGGCTTCTTCAATTAAATCATCGATTTGACGAATATATCTTACTTTAATATCTGCACCAATTTTATTAATCAATGCATCTTTAACATAAAACCAAAACTCATTAAGAATAACAGTATCTGGTCTACCAACTGATTTAACTCTTACTTGACCGTTAACCCACGTATCAGTAGAAGCCTTTAAAAAATCTCTATCAATAACAAATCGAATGATACCATTTAGCGAATCAACAAATTCAGTTACTGCTAAAGTGATGCGAGAACCGTTTTCAGACTCTACATACAAGTCAATATCACTATTTAACCTACTGACTTGTAGTGGGTATTTATCTTTTTTTAACTGGAATGTAAGCATAGCTGTATTGACGTCTAAATTATAAAAAACAATTTGTTCATCACTTAAAGGTTTTAAATAAGGTGTATCACTAGCAACTAATTTAGCATTTTTATAAATACCGTCAATATCCATTGAACTCATAATTTAACCTCCTTATTTTTTAGTAATAATTTCATTTCTAACATCGTACGCACTTTCGTAATTCGGATAAATTTGAGTGAACGTTTTTTCTTTCTGGTTACCGTAACCAGTTGAAGTAAAGGCTTGAAATGCGTTGTGCGAGCCTGTTGGAATAAATTTAATGTTTTGAATAAGTTGTTTAATATAGCAGACACCCGCTGAACGTTTCACCTCTACCGGACACATAATTTCTGCCGATCGATTTACATCGCTTGGCGTAACACTAGACATCTGAACTGGTGCGATTGCGTTGATAGGTATTGTATGGATACCTTTTGGAAGTTTGTGTTCAGTTTTGAATAATTGACGTTCATCAGATTTATCATTACTGCTCCACGGGTTGTAATTTTGCACTACCATTGGATTTACGCCAAATGTTGTATCTCTATCAACTTCTACCGTGATAGAACCATTCATTTCAACAATGCCGTTAGCTGTAATGTTAAAACGTTGTTGCGTCATTAACATTCGTTGATATTTATCAGTAGCTTGCAAACTAAATGTTTGAACGCCTTTATTGTTGTATCTGTCACTATATACAAACGTTTTAGCAAAAGCTTCGTTCGACGTTCTGCCTTGCCCGCTTGTATTTGTTTGCATTAATCGGATAATGATATTACCTAAGAAATTAACACTACGCCACATTTCTTCTGCACCACGTGGTTTACCGGCACGCCCTTCATAAATTTCTGGCAGATAAGAAGTGATGTTTTTCTTAATACCTACCCAGTTAGAGAATGATGACAATGTACTAGATCCCCAAGTAACTAAATCTCCATGATTACTCACATCTTGCATGAATTGAGTCATAATATTGTGGTCTTGATTAGAAAATCTTGGATAGAATAAACAATAATCTGATACTTGAGAAACAATGTTATGACAATCAACATGCGCAGTAATATGATTAAGTCCTTCAACTAGCTTTTTCATGTTTTTTGATTCTTGTTCACTAAATGGTGCTTTACCTTTAAAGTTTTTACCAGTTGGATCAGTACCTTTTCCAGCTTTCCAGTTGTAATCAAAGTTACGATTAAGGTCTACGTTATTAGAATTTTCTCGATTATCATTAGCAAAGCCATGTGGATTAACAATTGGAACACATACAATACGCACATTTTTGCGTATATAAGCTAGATGAGGGTCAGTATGCCATTTGTTTACAACTAAGTCTAAAAATCTAGAGTTGGCATAAAACGCACTGTACTCGTTACCATGAATACAAGATGTTAATAATAGCGTTTTAGAATAATGTTGTGGCTCAAATGTATATGAGTAAACACTGTATTCTCCCGACTGGTCCTTTCCAATATAAGTTTTACGACAATACTCATTATCGACAAACTTATCATAAAAGACTTTTAAATTTTCAGTAGGCTCATTGTGTAATGGCGTCTCATTTTCACCACTCATTGCACCTTTAATATAAGGTGGAGTCCATAAATATGAACTATCAGCTGCAACGTTCAACTCTTTATCTAAATCATTTCTGATTAAGTTAAAATCACGTCCTAATCTATCACCTAATGTTTTAGATACTTTACCGTCTATACTTGCTCTTGCGTCAATAATTTCTTGTTGGTCGTTAGCTAGCGTAGGTACTAAAAATGCTCTCATTCTAGCATCTAGCCAGTTTATAGAGTCTTTTACACTTCTTGTTGAACCGTCAGCAAATGTATGTTTGATTTGATGTGATTGGTGCGCTTCGTTATCAACAAAATTATGTCGATGTAATTGATCTTCCACGTAAGTTACCATGTCACGAAAAGCGATGAAGTTAAGTTCTAATTCCCTTACGTGTCTAGCGCCAAATATTGTTTCAAGACTTGTATAAATCGTCTTACGCATTATCGCTGACCTCCTTAATTTTTAGATTTCCATTTTCATCAATGTATAATTCTTTATCACTTAAATCTATAACAGTGCCGTCTGTTTTTTTAGCAGTCAGTTTTGCCGATGCGTCGATAGAATCTAGTTTTTTCTTATCTTCTGGCGACATTAAACCAGCTTTATCAGTAGAAGCATTACCTTCGTTTCTCATCTCTATTGTTGTAGCTAAGACGCTTGATGTTTTTGCACTTGTTGAACGGTAATCTCTAACAAATGCGCCACCACCTAATCCACCGATAGTATTAGCTGCAACATTGATACGATTCATATACCTGTCATAACGTCTGTATTCACCTAATACTACCTCTTGTTTAACGATTTCGTTGTTTATATCTCGTTTTGTCTTAACTTCAACGATGCGTACTATCTCATTTAGTCCTAATACAGAATTACGTATCTTAACTAAGTCGCCAACTCTAGGATTAGCATTTGGATAGTATTTTTTTAAGACGATAAAGTCTAAGCTGATCGAACGTTTGACTGAGTCATCTATAACCTTTTGTAACTTGGCCTTCATTAATTCTTCGTCTTTAATACGACCATCTTTAATAGGTTCTGCTTCATATTTTCCAATGTCTTTCATATCCGGGTGTTCAAATTTCATAATCAAACCAGCACCAGTAACACCCTGTTCATCTGTATAATCGCCATAACCAACACAGTATGTTGCCATATCGCCGGTATCTTCTTCAACTTTGATATTATTTGCGTTGATTTCATCGTCTATGATGTAATCGACTTCTTTTTGATTGTAAGGCGTAAATACAAATGTGTATTTTTTAGTTTTCTTATCAAAGTCAATGTAAAACTCTAAATCCCAATGCGACATAGCTTTTTTGATAAGTTCTTCAACAGTTTCACCTTCGCCAGCGTTTTCAAAGTCTGATGAAGGTAGCTTATCTTCAGTTACTTTATATTCTAAGTCGGTAGGACCAAAGGCTATATCTAAGAATTTCTTAGCGGTAAAACTACCATTAATAGGTGCATAGATTCTACGTCGTTTAATAGTATCTATTGGCTTATAACGACAAGAGACCGTCACACGTTGTTTAGTACCATGCGCTTGACGGTCAATTAAAAATACTAAGTATTCTTTTTCGTCGTCCGGTCCTTCAACTCTTGAAACACTCCAACGCTTATCTATTGCTCTTACTACTTCATAATTGTAAGCATCTTCTAGTAATTCAAACTGTAATACTGCTTCTGAACTGTTTTTATCCGTCCAGTTGGTGGTGGTATTGACAAACTTGCCACGACCACGCTTTGGACTTATTAATATTGGCAATTTGCAACACCTACTTGTAATAAAATTTCATATCGAACTTAACCGACTTTACTTGTTGATTAAATTCAAACTCATTCCAACCATGACGGAACTTCGGTTGTGATCCAGATACTTCGTAACTTAACGGCGTACCATTTTTGAAAGTTTGTACACCGTCGTATTCAATCTTGTCACCTTTTTTCATCTTAACGTTACGAATAGTCATAACATCTGAATGAGTCATAGTGAACACAAAGTTTTCTGTATCTTCACCTAGAATTATTGTCACTTTCTTATACATATTGAATTGGTCGTTATCTGCTGTGCCATGATAATAAATGGCGTTATTCCAAATATTAGTAAACGAGTAGATACGTGAACCATCTTGTTCGTCGAATGGAATAAGCATATCATTCGACCATAACTCTTTATCTGGTCGTTTCTCTAGGTCAATTGAAGTGCCGATACTTTCAGCGAATGGCAATTCAGTTGTTTCAAATACTAATTCAAAACTAATCTTCTTACCCTTTTCTTCTGGCACGATAACGTCAGCGTTTTTAACTTTATAACGTTTACCATTTACATAATAATTATCGTTAAATTCTTCATGATCTAGTACGAGATTGTTATACTCGCTTATTTCTTGATAATCATCTTCTAATGGCTCAATAAAGCGATAATTTAAAGGGACGCTTCTTCTTAACTCTCTTATCCACACTTCTTCAGTGGAATTAGTTAAGTTATAGAACTCGTCCCTTAATCTTGCGTTATCGTTTAACTTTGTAGAATTTACATGACACTTAACGTTTATCTTACGTTTACGATACTGACTACTTAAAAGAATACGACCACTCGTATTCTCTTTTGTTTCGTAGTTATCTTCAATTTCCATACTTTCGATAATTACATCATCGACGACAAAACCAAAGTCGCCCAATGTATATCGTTGTCCGTTTTGTTTTTTAATTTCTAAATCCATTGAACGACCTCCTAGAATGTAAATGTAGCGTCACGATTAGCGTTTTGTTCGTTGACGATAGTTGTTAGAGCATCATTGTCAACGCCCATTTCAATGCGAACAACACGTTGTGACGGGTTTGTTTTGATGTTGTGTGTATGTTGTACTTGAGCGTTCATATTAGCGTTTACTTTCTTCATGTTGGCAGTTATATCTGGAATTGCTAAATTACTATTAAACGCGTCTGTAATACTATTAGCCATGCTACCCATGCCACTGATAACATTTTTACCTTCTTTATTAATTCCGATGCCTAAACCTTCCATAGTCCATACACCATATTGTTTAAATAACTTAGAAGGTGAACCGATGTGTAAAGCACTTTTAGCAGCGTTAACTGCACCCATTACTACATTTTTTGCAGCAGATGCAACTTGTCCTGCCATTGCTTTAATACCATTAATAAGTCCCATGATTAAATCACGACCAACAGAAACCATATGACCTATAAAACTACGCGCAGCACTTACTGCATTTGATACGCCACTTCTTACAGAACTAACAACATTTGACATACCACTTATTACTGCACTTACAATTCCAGACATAGCAGAACCAACCGCGCTAAGCATATTAGAAAAGCCGCTCGACACAAAGCTTACTGCTCTTGATACCGCGTTAGTAATAAAGCTAACGATTGATGACCAAATACTTGAAATCAAGCTAGAAATGGCACTCATGATTGATGAAGTTATACTCATTAGCGTTGACCAACCAGATGATACAAACGCAATTATACTTGATACGATTGAAGTGATAATACTAACTATCGACGACCAAATAGCGCTTATGAATGCAGAAATTGCAGACATAATTGTACTTGTCACTGTCAAAAGTAAAGTCCAACCAGCTTGAACGAAAGTTACTATACTTTGGACTACTGTTGTAATTACCGTAACTAACATAGTCCAGATCGTTTGCGCAACTGTGACTAAAGTCGTCCAAATCGTTGTAGCTACCGTCACAATGCTAGTCCAAATTGTTGATAGGAACACACCTAGCGTTTGAACTACTGTAACGATTGTAGTAACGATCATTTGCCAAATTGTGGAAGCCACTGTGACTAAAGTAGTCCAGATTGTTTGTGCAGTTGTAACAATAGAAGTCCATAAATTCATTAGGAATACACCCAATTGAACAACTACTGTTAATACTGCGTTAACGATTGCTTGCCAAATTTGACTAGCCAGACTGATTAATGGTTCAAATATTTGAGAAAAGCCGTTCACAATATTTTGCCATGTTTGTTGTAAATAATCTCCTAAAATTTGCCAAATATTTTTAGCCATATCTACAATGGCTTGCCAAATATCTGCGCCGACTTTTGATATAGTTTCCCATGCACCAGACCAATCACCAGCTAAGATTTGAAGTAACGCAGTAATCGTGCCAAGAATGACTTCCATAGCTATTTTTACTATCGCTTTAATAACTTCCCACGCTACTTTAATAACATTAACCATTGTATTAAATGCTTGAGATACCATAGGTGTTAATAATTTAACTGCTGTTTCGACTACTTTAACAATAATATCCCATGTATTTTTAAAAATTGGTACCAATGGCGCTAATATTGATTGTGCTTCATTCCATAAATCTTGTAAGAAACCGATAACCGCATGAATAGCCTCCCCAACTGCACTAGAAATAGCTTTCCATGCACCTGTAACAGCGTCTCTAACAACTTCAGATGATTTCCACAAAGCTACGAATACAGCAATCACTGCTACAACTGCTGCTATTACTATTCCTACTGGACCAGATAATGCTGTAAGTACGCCACCTAAAAATTCTATGGCGCTCATAACAACGCTAATTATTCCACTTAAACCACCGAATGTAGTAATAAGGGGGATAATTACTTGAGTTACAAAAATGAATGCTGGTGCTAATGCCATTAATATTCCGGCTAACGTTGCCACAATCCCTATGATCATACCAATAACCGGACTAGCTTCTGTCAACTTACTTATAAAATGGGTAATGGCTAATGCTACATTTAATACTAGAGATGCTAATGGAGCCATAGCTACACCAACATTAATAAGAATACTGATGATATTACCTATTAATTGAATAAGTTTAGGTCCATTCTCTTGAACGTACTCAATGAACTTCTTGAAACCGTCGCTTTCTGCAATTGTAGAACTCCATTGTTCGAATTGCTTAGCCATATCTGCTAATCCTTGTAATACTAAATGAGTGTTAGGTGCAAAAGCTTTCATTAAGTTGAATATACCTTTAAACGTTGAGCCGAATATCTGACCTATTAATGGCAAATTCTGTTTAGTATATTCAATGAATGATTTAATTGCGTTTTGTCCTTCGACTGATTGCGACCATTCATTGAATGCTTGACCCATTTTCTTGAAGCCTTGTGATACCCACTCAGCTAATGGTGCGATTTGTGTTAATACACTGATCAACCCACTACCAAACGAGCCAGCAGCATCTAACATATTGTTAAATATCCTAACACCAGTTGTTCCCATCATCTCAAAGAATTTCTGTGCTACTTGTGAGTTTTTAGCCCAATCAAGCATTTTAGAACTTGCTTGTTCCATTCCTTTAGATACGCCATTAATGAATGGTGTAAGCCCAGCTAACGCAACTTTAGCAGTATCAATAGCGTTTGCTAATGTATTAAAGATTTGTGCTTGGTTTTGTTGGATAAGTCCAGCCCACGCACTCTTTAAGCTATCTAATGATGCTTGATAACGCTCTGTTTCTCTAGTTGCTTGCAACGTACCGTCAGACAACATTTTTAAAGCACTGATACCCATAGCGCCAAATGCTACTACACCAGCACCTGCTACACCAAATGCACCTGCTACACCTAACGCACCACCAGCAACTACGCCTAATGCGTTCAATACTGCCATTAAAGCGGGTACAACACTTGCTATTGCTGGAACAAGTAACGAAATGTTGGAAAGTAACGAACCTTTAATCATATTCCCAAACACTGTTCCAAATGATCTAATATCATTTGCTAAGCTATCTAATGAATTACTGTAATCTTCTAAACCTTTGTGTAGTTGTTTGAAAAAAGCTATTGCTGGATTTCCATCTACATCAAGCCGAGTACGATGTCGGTTAGGAATAGAACGTAGCATAGCTTTAAACGCTTTTATGTGAGCGATAGCACCTGCGCTATCAACTTCAAGATTAGCTTTAGCTTTTTGATGAGCGAAGTCATTTAGCTGTTTCTTAGCCATTTTAATATGTTCTCTTGCTCTAGTTGCATCTGCATCTAATGTTGCTGAATACTTGCTACCGTCGATACTATCTAGGTTATGTTGCAATTCAGAAATATGCGTAATAGCTTTTCTAATATTTACATCTGCATCTGCTTCTGCATCAGAATTATCATACATATCCAAATACTTCTGAACTTTCTTGATGTTTGTAGTAGCTTTAGATATATCTGCATCTAACTCTGCATCACCACGATAAGCATCGAATTTTTCAACCAACGACTTAGCCTGTGCGACTTTTTCTCTAACATCAGAAATATCTGCGTCAAGTTCTGCATCTGCATGAGTATTATCAAAGCCTTTTACGGCATCTCTTGCTGCTTTGACTGCTTTCATTACGCCTGATGAGTCGCCATCTAATTTAGTATCTTTAATTGACTCTTGTGTTTTCTTAAAACTTTGAGCCACTTTCTTAGCTGATTGGATAGCACTTTTAAATTTACGTGTGTTCGCCTCAATCTGCGCTTTAATACTATAATTCGCTTCTGCCACGTCATCACTCCTTTCTTAAAGAATTGTTATGACTTGCAATCAATTTAAGCAAATCAGATGGTGCATTAACTTCTTGTTTAGAGTCTGAGCCGAATTTGAGAGGCTCCCCTCTATTAAGACGCTTAACGTTTTCCTCATAGTCCATGATGTCGTTAGCACTTCTAAAACGATACTCAGTTTCTCCCTTTTTGCCACCACGTTTTTTCTGCTCCGCTTGAGCATCACGTATAGCAAAAGCAAGTTTGTACATATCCATATCTTTATCAAGTTGTTCATACTCGAGTGCATACATACGATAGTTAAACTCTCTAAGCGTCATCATTTCTATTCGTTGCAAGTCGTATATCTTCAATTTACTCATACAAACGACAACAACTCTATCAAACGTTAATATGTCGTCGTCTACTTGCTTTTCTTCTTGTCTTGTTTGTACTCGTCTGGCACTAGGTTTTGGGTTAAAGGTCTCTTTCCCAATTCTTCGATGATTTGTTCACTAAAAGTATCAATACCTTCGTTTTCTGCGATATCTTCTAAAACCGTTTCTAATTCTTCATCAGTTTGTGGTTTCTTTTTATGATGAGCAGTTGCTGATTTAATCACTTTAGATAATGCAACAATATTTCCGTTTTGTAGGTTAGGTACTAACATGTTTAAACCCTGACCGATTGTCATTTGTTCTACTTCTAATTCTAATTCTTTATCAATTTTGTTTAAAAAACCTAACCCGAATGATAATTCTAATTCTTTATCTTTAAAATTAATGTGCATAAATTAAATACCTCACTTATTTTTTTATTTGCGCAAATAAAAAAGAGGGGATATTCCCCTCATGTTTATACAGTTTCAGCTTCTGTTGGTTGTGGAATACTTTCAGCCAAACCATCATCTGCTGGATCAGCTGCAATAGTATCGTGGAAGCCATAAGCAGCTTTGTTTGCTTCGATTGCTTGCGGTAATGTAGCATAACCACGTTGTTTTTTAAGATAAACGCCAAATTCTGTTTCGAATTCAGCAATACCGTCTGCTTCATTAGTACGAGTGATACTATTCCAGTAACCTTGTCTATATTCAGCTTTGTATTTACCTTCACTATTTTGAACTCGCTTATTGATTACCCATAATTCATATGGTGTATCATCTTCTGTTGCGTCTTCGATTTCATCACATAATGTATCTTTTTGGTCCATGTAGCAATTGATTGTTACAGTAGATTCTAATGTACCACCAGAGTTAACTGAGCCATCAAATGTAGCTTCTGTATCTCTATCTTTTTCAGTTTCACGTTCTAACTCAGTAACTAACATTACTTTGTTAGCGTCTTTTTTATCGCCGACTTTACGAATTAATACTAATTCATCAGTACCTTGTTTTGTTGGCATAGGTTGAATACCTCCTAAATTTTTGTATTAAAAAACGCAAGCCAATTTAATGACTTGCATACTCTACACTTATAGTTGTATGTGACAATGTTTGATTAGTTTCTTGTTCTGTACTCTCATTCACACTGATTTGAGGTAGTGTCAATGTATATCCGTCAAGTTCTATCTCATCTAGTAATATAGATTGAACTCGAATGTATAACTCATCATTCTTACCTTTATCATCTTCTGTACACCAAATATGGATAATTGCAGTAGGACTACCACTGTAACTGTCAAAAGTTAAACGATGTATATCATCTATAATAGATTGAATGGCAATAAAAGGATAAGGTAATTCTTGATTGAGTTCGCTTGTGCGAATGATAGGCACGCCAAGTTCTTCAAACTTTGTATAAAGATAATTGAACAATTGTAAATTCACTGATTGTTTCATCGCATACCTCCTAACCGTTAATTAATCTTTCGAGGTCTGCTCTGACTTTTTTCGTGAACTCTTGGTAGACTGGGAACATGAATGTTTCCGGCTCCATGTAACGTGTACCGTATTCAAGGAATCCACTATAACCAGCTTTAGAAGTGATACCATATTTAAGATGTCCTTCTTTAGCATCTTCAACCATTCTAGCTAAGTTACCAGTCCAATAGCCTTTGTTCATTACTTCTTTAGCACTTTTAACTGTATCTACACTAAATTTCACCGCATTCTCGTGCAACACTTCATCTACATTGTCATCAATAGTATTGTTCATTCGATCAAAATCTCTGATTAAGTCATCTAAATCTCCACCACCGAAACGCATTACTTAACCTCCTCGATGTAGAACACTGTATCGTGTTCATAATCAATTCTTTTAGTTATCTGATACTTAGCATCGGTAATATAAGCGTGCGTCACAGTAGGCTCAAAACGACCGTTTAAACGTATGACATTGATGTCTTTGTTGATGTCTCCGTATTGCACCACTGTTTTTTGTGGACTTAGCGGACTGATATTACATGGTATTGCATCGTAGCGCTTTTCGTATGTTTCAGTTCTGCTTGTTTTAGGGTTGTACTGTCCTTTCGTCTCTTTAGCAAACACGACTCTCTTGTTATATCTCAATAGAAAATACCTGCCCCACGTTTATCTGAGTTTCGTGGCGTATATTGATCTATTACGTCCATATATTCGTCAAAGTCGTTTGCTTGAAACGTATTAGAACGCCCATCTACACTTTCCTGCGTCATACCTTCTGCGCCAACACGATTAAAGCGCTTGACTGCTACTTCTTCGACGATATATTCCAATCTATCTGGAACTTCATCACTACCGATAGGAAGTAAGCTAATCAAACGCTTTTCAGTGTTATCAATTATTCTTTTTAGTAGGTCATCTTGAACATTATCGTTAATAGAGAGTAATAGCTTAACATTCTCTAATGTCGCCATATTATCCCTCCAATGCGTCTAAGATGTCTGCTTTTGTATCTTTTTCAGATACTTCGATACCATGTTTATCTGCAATTTCAATTAATTCTGCTTTTGTATTCTTATCATTTACAACTAACTTGATATATTGTTGATTATACTTATTGTCAGCATGTAGTAATTGAGTAATACGTTTATTTGTGATGTCAGTAGGATAAGGTTTTCCTACTATATATGACTTTTTGCTATCCGCATCGACAAATGGTCGTACTACTTCGTATGAATAAGCCATGTGTCAGACCTCCTTAGATTAATTAGACAGTTTCAGGTTTTGGAGTAACTGTTTCAGGTTTAGTAGAAACACCTTCAAATTTCGCAAATGCTTTATCATCTGCAATGTGAACAGCTACATGCATTGTTGCACGTAATGCTAACATATCACGTTCGAATAAGTTAATAGGCTCACCGTTACCGTCTTTAATAGTTGATAATTGAGAACTATCATCGATTTTGTATTCAATACGTTGTGGAATACCATAGAATAATTGATTAAAGTCACCTGTATAAATGACGTTTTCTTTGTAATCTGGTGATTTTAAGTTCACAACAGGTAAACCATCTAAAGTATCAATAGCATTTCTACCTTTTCCTTTTTCGAACAATCTTTCATTAGAAACTGAGTCAACAATGCTAGATAACGCTCTTCTATTTGTTCGTTTAGAAATAAATGCGTTTGGATCGTAATCATTGTTTTCGATTAATGCCTCTAAATCTAATAAATTATCTTCATTGTATTCACCGTTAATCACATTACCAGCAGTTTGAACTGATTGTTCAATAGATTTGTTGAATGGATTATCTCCAACATTTAAAATTCCAGCTTCGTCAAACTTACGAGCAAATGCTTCTGCAATCATAGGTTTCATGGCTTCAAAGAAATCTGAGTAAGTGTAATTCAAGAATTCTTTTGTAACTGGTAAAATAACACCTAATTTATAAGCTCTCATTTTAGCTTCAAGCCAAGTAGCCTTAGATGTTTCAATTTTTTGACCTTCACCAACCCAGTAAGCGCCTGGTTTATCTGCCCAAAAAACGAAATCTTTTTCTGTTCCGTCCATTTCTTGATATTTACCTAATTGCATGATTTTAGAAGTTTCCATAACTTCACGTAAAACTGGTTTAGTAAAGTTGTTTAATAATTCTCCTTCTTTGTGTTCATGCATCATAACGTTATCTGGATTAAAAGTTGCTGGTGTTACATCGTTATTAGCAAAATGTTGTAAATTTAACTTTAACTTGTTAGTTTCATTCATTATTTAATTCCTCCGTTTATTGAATAATTCTTACTTCATCGGCAATACTGCCTAAACCTTTTTCTTTTCTACTTTGGTTTCGTGAAAAACTACTACCTTGATTAGTTGGTGTAGCTTGACGTGTAGCTTCTTTGACTTTTTCTCCAACAGCACTATCAAAGTCTTTTTTGATTTGTCGAATAACATCTTTGATTTCTTCGTTATCCTCAATTTTGATGAGTGCATCAGCAAATGATGTAGGAAGTTCTTGTTCTTTCAAATCATCAACTACATCAGATTTGAGTTCTTTAAGTGCTTGTGCTTTTTCACGTTCAGCAATAGCTTTCTCGCGTTTAGATAACTCTTGTTCTTCTTTTTCTTTTTGTGTCATCTTCGCATAAGATTGTTCTTCACGTCGCACTCGTTCAATTTCTTCTTGAAGTTTTTTATCGTATTCTTCTGCTAATCTTCGTTTATTTTTCTCACTAGCTTTACTAATTTTTGCGTCTAGCTCACTTTGTGTATAAGTTACCTCTTCGCTTTTAGCGTTATCGTTTTCTGACTGCTCATTATTATTACGTTCAGTTTCGTCTCCACCTTCTGCGAAGAATTGAAGATTGGCTTTTAAAAAATTATCTTTAATCATTTTTTATCCTCCTCATAAACGCTAAGTTCTCGAATTTATCGCATAAAAAAAGCGCCCCAATCAGTCAATTAAGCCCGATTAGTGCGCTAGATTTATTTTGATAGGGAAACAAGTTTCTTAACCCTTATAATTAGTTATAGTTTATGAGCAGTTTAATGACTTACTTAGGTCAAGTAGCTAACGTATGCTACCAACGAGATAATTGGATCACCATTTTCAAGTTACGACTTCTCATGAGTACCACCTCAAATAAAGTTTTTAGGTTCAAATGATTTCTTCTTATCTTGCTTAGGTTTCGCTTGTGCTTGGTTACTAGGGTTTGTATCGTTCAGACGCTTCAGTTCTACATGAATGTGTTCTAAAGCGTCAGCGATACGTTCGAGTGCCTTTAACATCTAATCATCACCTTTTTCTTCGTTCACAAATTCGCATATTTCATATGTGCCGCAATCTGCACATTCTCTTTGGTGACCTACATAACCTTTTGGTACTGTCATTCTAATTACTTCTACATTTAGACTTCCGCAATTTCCGCATTGATAAAAAGTTTCATGTTTTACGTAGTCGTTTAATTGATTGAAATGTTCACCTGATATCAATTGAATGCCTTTATTTGCTAAAGATTGATATAAATACTTTGAACCAATTAAAGTTTCAGTAGTAAACTGTCCCATTATTTAATCACTCCTAAAGTGTAAATAAAGCATCTTTATTTGCGTTCACTTCATTAACAATAGCAGTTAAATCTTTAGGATTAACATCCATTGCAATTTTTACAGTCTTATCGTCATTCGTCTTTTCTAATTGTTTTCTAATCAACTTCAACTCATTAGCAATTTCTTTTAAATATTGTTCTTGATTACTCATTTAACCACACCTCCGAAATATTTACCTTTGCGTTCTTCGAAGAACTTATCACGCCTATTTTCATCAACATGCGGAACGACTACACTACGACACAGTGGATGCATCGGCGGAGCGTTCACACCCGGCACCATATCTTTTACTTTGAATATCTTACCATCAAGACCTCTACATGTCTTAGACGTCTTACTATCTAACTTAGCTACATATTCATACTCAGCATCTTCGCCACTCTGATCTAACATATGACGTTTAGACGCTAACGTTTGAACTCTAGCTGTTTCTGTAAGTAATAGGCGTTTCATGTTGTAAGTTGTTGCCCCTGTATCTTTGCGTAAGTCTTTCACAAACTCATAAGGGTGTCGCCCACGCAGCAATACATGACGTGTAGTCTTTTGAACGTGTCGTCTTACCACGTCCATATCTGACCAAAGTCTTGTACTCCATTTATGCCCTTCAAACGGCGTGAATACGATTGTTTTAACATCATTGATAGATACTTGGAGTGTTTCTCCTAAGATACCTGCTTGTTGCTTTAATGCTCTGTAATAAGCACTCTCCATGTAGTTATACATAGATTGTTCTATCTGTGCATAAGCGTAGGTCACAATCAAACCGAGTTGTGCTTGAAGTAACTTCTCTCTACTCACATACATTTTAGTATTGTAGGCTTTCAACTCTTGATTTGCTTTCTCGCTAAAGTCTTTGTTTTCTACATATTCTTTAGCTTTTTGAGAGAATTGTTGTACATCTACTGCATCAATTTTCTTCTTAGCTTCTATAAATGAAATACCTTCGTTAATTGCATATCTTGCGTAGAAACGGTTAATCTCATTTTCAATATCAGCGTTCATTTCATCGACAATACGTTGTATTTCTTTAGCAATCTCATAATCCGATTTACTTTCTTCATCAATAATTTCTTTTGCTCTATCTTCCCAATAAGTCATAGATCATCACTCCTCATTATCAATGTGATTATCTATACCCTCTTGGTTGTACATGCGTTCATCTGATTTTTGTAACTGAGCATCTTCTTCATTTTCGATACGTTCCATTTCTTGTTGTGGGTTATCAATGAACGACACGAGCGACATCAATGATTGTTGACTGATTTGTCCACCTGCTTGTAAGTACATATCCATTTCATCTTTGACTGACTTAGGTATATTACGCGTGAATGTAAATGTTAAATCTTGAATAGCATCTTTATCTAACTCACGATTGATACTCATAATCTGACCGATTAACTTGTAACGTCTACGCAAGCCTTTTCTGAATAAACCTTCTTTGATTGCAGTACGTTGTTCTAAACCAAACAGCTTATATTTCATAGCTTCACCTGACTGATTGCCACCGAAGTTTTCATCAGTCATGTCTGGTGTATTTGTAAACATATGAATGTTACGACTAATTCTGTCTTTATATGCTTCAACACCACTTACATCATATTCTTTGTAGATGTATCTAGCGTCAACATTCCCCTCTGTCGTTTTCTCGTCCATTGTTGTGTACTCTGGAGGAGTTAAGTGGAATACATTAGCGTCTTTTTGTAACTGCGCAGTATTGCTATCAAGTTCCATATTGCCTATTACCAATAACATTGCATCGTTTAAATCACTCATATAGTTAGCTGTGTCTGATTGAGCGTTGTCGTATAAGTCGATAAGTGGAATAACTTTCTCAAAGTCTCCACGACGCTTTTCATTATTGCTAAACTCTGTGATTGTCACTTTGCCGAATGAGTGTGGTTCTGGTGGTCTACGTTCTTGTAACGATAGGTTAGTTGACTTATTCGCATAATAGAAATTAGTAGCGTTAGGTGTAATGATGTCCACGTTATAAATATCTGTGTCGTCATATTCTCTTGTTGACGTTTGCCAGTATCTCACCGCAATCAAACTATTCTGTTCAATCGTGTTATCGTAAATCACAAATGTGTTGCGTGGATCAGATTTGTATAATCTAACCTCATCATCTTGGTTACGGATAATGTATTCATAAGCACGTCCAAAAATAGATAAGTCTAATCCGATTGAACGGTTGTGTGTGTCGATGTCGTTTAGATTATGTAGTCCGTTAATCTTCTCTTGTGTACTTTCATCTTCTGTTTGTACTTGTATTGCATGGCCGAAACAGTAGCCATTGATGAAATCAGCGATATACGACGCAAAATCATGTGCTGCACGATTATCTGCTAAGTGTCTTTCCCTACGTCTACGATTACGCATAATGTTGTAGTTAAGTCCTTGATAGTAATCGTCAAGCATTTGTAATCTAGGTACTTGTGCCTCTAAATGATGCTCAATACATTCACTTATAAAATCGTAATCATCTAGCAAATCGTTTAAGTTACCGTCGTAACGATATGTTTCTACTGCATCACGTCTATATACCTTATCTCGATGTTGTCGGTACTCTGCATCTCTTTCAAACTCATTTACTTTTAACAAGCGTTATCCCTCCTTATAAGCCCATTGATTTGATTGTGCTAATATTCTTCCTAACGTTTGCTTTTGTCTGTTTATGAGGTAAATGGAAACGTTCTAAGGAATATCTAAGTCCATCTAGCAAATGGTTGTTTCTGTCGATAGGTTGGTTTAACCAATTACCTTCTTTGTCTTGGTCGAATGTGTAGGTGTTCAATTCTTCGATAGTATGTACACAAGTTGGATGAACATATATCTTGAAACCTTGTATGAACTGAACACCTTGCATAATTGAACCTTGACCTTTAATTGACGGTTTAATGTTAGGAATACCTTTACGCTTAATCTCTGCAATCAAACGTTTCTCAGCACTATCTGCAACAATGAGTGCATTTTTATATCCTTTGTCTACATACATTTGATATATCTCATCAGTGAGCATTCCTTTTTCATAGTGTTCGTCATATATCCATAATTCTTTGTTTTTGATGTCTACAACGGTACTAATCAATGTAGTTGGATCGTGAGTAAATCCGAAGTCACTACCATGTGCTTTTTCTTGTGTCCGTTTGAATACTTTCAACCAGTCGAACTCTTTCACTTCGAAATTATCAAACACAAGCCCCTCAGCAACACCCCAATCGCCGTCGCACACAATTCTTGCACGTCTAGGGTTTGTCCTATATAAATCTTCATAACGTGCAATATCAACATCATCAAGCCATTCATTTACTCGATAAGTTGTTGTGTATGAAAATGTGTTATTTAATCGTGTATCTTCATCAAAGAATGTAGGTTTGAGCCAGTGACGCTCACTCCAAGGGTTGAATGTAACTGTAATCTGTTTGAAGAAATCTGGACTATTAACGCTACCACGAATACTTTCTACAAGCGTTGCGAATTTATCGTAGGTTTCAACTTGATACGCTTCTTCTATCCAACACCAACACAATATTCCTTTATCAACTGTAATTGATGTAATCTTTAACGGATCATCAAGTCCTCTGAACAATATTTTTTGGCCAGTCGGTTTGTAAGTAATCTCTGGTAAACTATCGTTAAACTTAAATAAGTGAGCTACACCTAATTGGTTTGTAGCCCACTTCAAATCTGTATATGTTGATTGTTTATTCGTATTACTGAAGCGTCTGACTACAAGTAAATTAGCCCACTCATACTCCATTAATCTGTATATAAAGTTTAATGCAGTTGTCTTACTCTTTTTACTACCCCTAGAACCTTTCACAACTCTGTAAAAGTTTTTATTGTTAAAAAATTTGTTATATCCTCCACCAACAATTTTATCTAACTGTATTTCCATAATTAATCCTCTAGTGGAATATTATTGATAATTGTAGGGGTAGTTACTTCTAATTCTTGTTTGTCTATCGGAGTATAACCTGAACGATCTAATATATCTTTTGACGCTTGAAATCTAACTAATTCACTTTTAGCATCTAACAGATTAATCATTGTCTGTAATGCTTTAGGTACTTGATTAGATAAATATTCTACTTGATAACCTTTAAAGCCTTCTCTAAATTTATCGTTGTTCTTCCAGCGTGAGATAGTAGAACGGTTAACGTCAATTTCAGAAGCGATTTCACCTTCATTTAAGTTTGTTTCATTCTTGAGGCGTATGTACTCTTGTTGTTTTTTTGTCAATTCCAAATACGCCCCAAATGTTGCATTATTTTGCATTTTTGTCATCTCATATATCACCAACTCTCACGTTATTCACTTTGTTTATTTTTTATACAACAAAAAACCTACCTGAGTGTTCTCTCAGATAGGCCTCAATATTTGAAAAGTTTAGGAAGACTTTCCCACGTAACTAAATAGAAAGGAGTATGTTATGACTATTTCCGTAGCCACAATATCATTATATAGGTTAAGTTGATGTTATTTTTCCAGAACTTTTCCAAAATTAATGAATAATACCTAACTCATCAGCTAAACGAGTTAATAAATCTTTTCTTAAATCATACGCAGTCGACTTACTAACGCATATCTCCTGCGCAACACCTGTAAGATTTAATGTTCTAGGTTTCTTGAAGTAATATAGTTCCATTAACTTTTGAACTTCCGGTGTACTAGAATGATATACTACTTCAATTGCTGATTTCATTCTTGCTAATTGTGATAAACGTCTATCATTTACTACTCTTGTCGCTTTTATCTCCGTAACGCTTATATTACTGTGTACGTGTTCTCCACCGATATTTGTATCAGTCGGTTGCCATGGGTTGAGTACTTCCTCACGTACACGCGCAATATCTTTATCAATATACTTGTAATTGCTTAATTCGCTTTCTAAATAAATCTGTGTAGAGCGTCTTAACGTCACAATTCATTCCTCCATTTTACTTTTAACTATTATCCAAACGAGATAAGCAATAGGTACCAATACTATCCAACCTGTCATTTCACTACCTCTAAATTAGGTTTGTGTTCTAGTACACGTCCGTTAAAACTACGCGCATCTTCTTTAGCTGATTCTAAATTTTCATACGATAAAGCTTCAAATACATTATCAGTTATAATATATGTGTCTCTATAAGAATTTATATACTTTTTCACTAAATATACTTCGTCTTTTAACTCAACTACGTATTTTCCTAAGTTGCGTTTATTATCTTTATCTTCCATTTCAACTAACTTTCTTTGTGAGTGCGTCCTATCATCTATCAAGTCTGTTTTTCGATTGTTGTGTAATTGATTTTTTATCCGTGTATTCTCATTCCACGTTTTTTTCATGATGTCATAATATCTTTTCACTTTATTCTCTGCCCTTACCCATTTATACGTTGATACCGCCCACATTATAGACAGAATAGCAATCGCTATTAACTGAAACCATTCCATCATTCACTCACTCCATTCAAATCAATCTGATCGTCTGCACTGGCGTAATCGTTAGGCGCGTCCACATCATCTTCACTCTGCAACTTAACGATAAGTTCGTTAGTTAGATATTTACTAAGTTCATACAATGAGATGATGAACCATATTTTTAGTATGCGTTTAATCATTAAACAATCGCTCCTTAAGTTTTTTGTAACCTTTAATGACGGACATCAAAGCCTCTTTCTGACGTTGCGCTTTATATACTTTCAACGCTTGCTCCTTACTCTCCGCCTCCACAATAGAGAGAGTTTCGTTTGTGCGTGCTTTCTCAATATCAGTGTGAATGTGACCTGTGCTGTCTTTGAATTGACGTATTAGGTATTGCATAAGTTACCACCTCGTTCACTAATAGAAGTGCTTGCATACATCACTAACAATGTGAACAATTCACTATTAATTCCTAAACTTCTAAAAGAATACTGTTCATGTACAAAAACCCATGCACTTGGATGCCTCTCATTTTCTGTATAGATTAAAAGTTTAGTCTTTTTATGATTTACATTTTTGTATGACAAGTTGACTTTGTATCCTAAACGTTTAACTAATTCAATAAAATCTGTCGTTTTCACTTCCCCAGCACCTCTTTTACTTTTTCTAATATATCCTTACTCTCCTGTGCTTCCATACGCTCCTCTTTCCGACACTTCATCAAACTCTTGCACCTCCGTTGGCTCTGGTAACATTACTGGTGTAACAACTAATTGTGCTAAACGTGTACCTGCTTTAACTACGATTGCCTCATCACCGATATTGTCTGTGATAATTCCAATTTCTTTGTTATAAGTGTGATCGATTGTACCTAACGCTACACGTAACTTAGTTTTAAGTGAATTACCTGAACGTGGTCTCACTTGCGCCTCATATCCATATGCTAAATCAATTGCAATGTGTGTTGGTACTACGACTGTACTATGTGCTGGAATTGTTGTATCTTCTGCGACATATAAATCTAATCCACTATCTGTTGGATTTGCTCTCGTTGGCAAGATTGCATTTTCTGATAATAATTTAATTGGTAAAATTCCCATTTATTGTTCCTCCAAATCTTTTCTTTTATTCCAAATTTTTATAAGTTTTTCTGCATTATTGGTATGAACGTGCATCCATGTAGACGGTTGTATTTTGCAATTTTTATTAGTACATTCAATTAATAATGTATTAAAGCTATAACGTATATCCGGTAGACCACCACAAAATGGACATGGTTTAAATTTTGGACTACTCATCACTACCACGCTCCAAATCGTTCATTTTAGTTTTTATAACTTTAAATGCAGTTAATAAGTTTTCAAAGCGTTCAAATTGTTGTGGACTTTGTGCATAATCAATAAAGGTCTCATTTTTGTCTAATACGTATTCCTTTAACTTATCCCACGCCTCTGCCTTCCTTTTCACTTCTGCCATATCATTGATTATTTTGTCGCGTTCTTTTGATACATCATACAAATTACCTTCTATTTCATAACTTAATTTAACTTCTTTATTCAATTTTTCTTCCAAATCTATATTACGTTTTCGCAATCTTTCGAGGTCATCAAGCAATGCGTCATAACTTTTTTGTGATAATGTTACTGTCATTCCACCATAGCACCGTCCTTCCAAATTAAAGTCATTGTGCCGTCGTTATTAATTAAATTAAATGTTTTAGTTTTTGCGCGACTAGAGTTAATTTCGAGTACTTCCTTGATGTTTTCATTCTCGTGATAATCTATAAAAATTTCGTCATCGACACCTGTAAAAATTTCAATGAACATAGGCAAAACTGTATCCTCGTCGATTTCTTTTTCAACTTCTACTGTGAAAGTTTCATTTATAGCAATTTCATACTCTATCGACAAATTTTGAATTTTATCGAAATACACAGAACCACCATCAAGATTGCTATAAAAAGCCTTATCACTAACTTCATTCTCCCACGCCCACTCAATTAATTCTGGTAATGTCATCTCTACCTTATGTTTAATCTTTGCCATTCCTTACACACTCCCTGTTCCTTTTAATATCGTTCTCATTTACCAACATCGTCACTCTACTTCCTGCTACCTTAACCACAAAGCCGTTGACACCTAGCTTGCGTAATTCCTGTTGTATCTGTGTAGGTGTCTTGGCATTAGTTTTATATTTGTATCGTTGGTATACTGTGTTATCGAGTTGCATTGTTCAGTACTTCCATAAATCTATCTGCGTACTCTTTCAACTTGCTTTGGTCTTGTAGGTCATTTTCTTTACGACCTGTTCTAAGCGAGTAACGCATTTGAGTAAACTTCATAGCACCTCTGAATTCTTCATCGGTAAATTGTTGGCGACAGAACTCAATTAAATCGATACCATTTTCACTATGATAGTGCGATGGTTGATGTACCATATCCACTTTACGTGTGAATGGCTCGTTTACTCTGATAAAATCATCATTATCAGTAAGTATAAATTTATAACCACCTGCATTCTCTACCTCTGCATACCAAACTGTTTTCAAACCTTTTTCTATTGCATACACACGATTGACTATGGCCGTTTGCATAGCAGTAACACCTTTAAATGTTGCTTGGAACTGAACAATATTGTCTACTTTTAAATCAATTATTCTTACATTTTCCATTCCGCTACCCCCTTACCTTTGGAAATATGTCATTCTCTGATAAGTATCTAAACCACTTACTGTTCACTCTATGCTTAGCAACCTCACGTTCTGCACGTTTAGCCCTAGCAATACGTTCTTCTCTACGTTTACGTTTCAACGCTCTTTCGTGTCTAATTTCTGCTTGCTGTATTTCATACAATTGCTTAGCTGTTAATTGCTTTTCATTTCTTTCGTACGTCTGCACCATATTGATATACTCCCTTACCATGTATTAATTCTGGACCACGCAGGCCTTCTTTATATCTCTTACGAACTGTGCTATCTGATACATCAAAATATTTATACACATCACATAATCTGTAACGTTTACCATCTAAATTCACTTTCGGCATAGTGTCACTTCCAATCTGCGTAACTGACGCTAACGTCAGTAATGTTTTTGATATTATCGAGTAAGTTGTCAGGGTCGTTTTTATATCTATTAGAGTAATGTTCGATATAGTTTTCTCTATCTGCATGTTTGTTTATCCAAATAGGTTGTTCTACTTCGACGGTTAGGTCGAATGTGAGTTTTAGTGTTTCTTCTTGCATGGTTTATCCCTCCACAATTTTTATTGCTTCTTCCACACTTCTTGCTACGCCATATAAAATGTTTTGCGTTTCTGCAAAATCTCTAAATTTCTTTTGTTCAGGTCTTAATCGTCCACTTTCTGTTTTTACTTCGATTGCTATAAACTTTCCATCTGATTTACGATAACCGAACGTATCGGGAAAGCCTTTCGGCAATAATTTAATAATGCGATTATCTTTAGTTACGACCTTACCTGCGTTTGCACGCCACAATCTATGACCACGTTGGTTGATTGCTAAAATAATGTCATTCTGTATTTTTTGTTCAGTCATAAATTTTTACACCTAGAAAGTGACTATCATCATAGCCTGAAAAGTCTATTTCACCATCACTCGTCATATCCATTAGTTCTACATATCGGTGACCCTCATTATTTTCAACCAATGCTAAACATACGACTGGGCATT
>OBYX01000067.1_pt1 | contig 32404 bp, 51 predicted proteins | sample 1476831 | NCBI WGS metagenome assembly OBYX01 (sample SAMEA2580219, study PRJEB22360) | human gut metagenome | biome: human gut; feature: human-associated habitat; material: faeces | place: Denmark | collected 2008/2010 | reverse complement strand
AACCTTAAACGGAGGTGTGTTGAAAAAATAAAAAAACCCCCCCCGCCACTCTGACGGATAGTTAAGCAATCGGATGCGCAACGTCTAATCAAGGACGATAAACACTTGTCCAATCACTTCGATATTGAATACCCCACCATAGTGCGAAAGGATAAACACTATGTCTTGTGAGGTAATTCTTACACATTCATTATATAAAATTAATATATCCTTTGAAAAATACTGTCATTTCGGTCATTTTCGTCATTATTGTCATTGCAATAAATAAATCTTTTCTGCTAACTCATCTTTGCGTGCTAAAAAATTATTTCTATTCAATTTAGCATTAGGCATCTTTTCTATTATCTTATCTCTACGTCTGCCTTTCTTGAGGTGTTCTAGAAAACAAAAATCAACATGCCCTAATTTTTGTTGAGATTGATTGATGAACTCAACTTCTTTTAACATTTGTGCGTATCTTTTATTTGTTCTTTCTAATCTAATTACTACATCTTCAACTTTACTGCCGTTTTCTCCTTGTGGTTTAGGTAACGTAGCTTGTATCCCATATTGCGCTATAGAATTACTGTCGCATTCAGGAACTACATCTTCTAGGATATTACAATTCATTTTATATCCATCAATCATGTTTAATATAGATGCTTTTGAATACACTAAATATTACCCTCCATTCTCTAACTTATCTTTAAGTCTTTTAACTTCATACTCTTTCACTTCTAACTGGTGTTTTAGATCATTCTGTTCAAGTATCGAGCCAAATAGTAGTAAAACTAATATAATAATTGCTATTACGCCCCACATCATCTATTCAACCACCTCTAAATTAGGTTTGTGTTCTAGTACACGTCCGTTAAAACTACATGCATCTTCTTTAGCTGAATATAAATCGTCGTAAGATAAAGCTTCAAATACATTGTCAGTGATTATGCATGTGTTTCCATAACTACCTATATATTTTTTCACTAAATATACTCCTTTTTTTAACTCAACCACGTATTTGCCTATGTTGTTTTTATTATCCTTATTTTTCAACCAAGATACCTCTCTTTCTAAATGTAACTTATCTAATTGCAATCCATGTTTATCTTCCTGTAACTCATTAACTCTTTTCTCTGCTTTAATCCACTTATATATAGCAAAAATACACAGTACTAACACAATTGTTACCGATAATAAACTTATCCAAATCACTTTAATAACCTCCGTATACGCCATTTAAATGAGCGTGGTCGTGTTCGTCAAAATCCTTAGGCACTTCCACCTCATCGTTTGCAGTCAACTTGTAATAAACTTCTCTACCAATCCATTTGCCTAACTCGTACATTGCTATAGTGAACCAAAGTTTTATTAGTTTCTTAATCATTTTATCGACTCCTTTAATATTACAATTTTGAAAGTTTGATAAAACCTCCTGTAAATCTCGAAAATATTACGTTATATTTGCAATATCAATTAGGAGGTGTAGAAATGAGCAAATCAGCGAATAATGTGTTAGCTTCTTTTTGCTATTTCAGTGTATTTTTCATGCCTTTTTTATTTCCACTTATCGTTTGGATATTAGCTAGTGGTAATACTGCAAGACATGCTAGAAAAGCCTTACTTTACCATATATTACCTATTATTTTTATAATCGTATCAGCAGTAATACTATCTACAATTAGTAATGATTACAATAATATAACTTTTATAGTAGGTATTATTATTGGCTTACTTGCAATATACTATATGATTAAAAATTTGTTTTTAGGAATAAAATTACTATTAGCTTAGAAGTAAAAAGTCCTTTTGGGCTTTTTACTTTTTTACCTTACTTTTTGTTACTCTTTGCGAAGTATTCTTTTAATCTCTGCTACTATATCTTTACTCTTTAAGGTCTGCTTCTTTGATGAACGTTCCATTAATTGTCTTTCCTTTTCTCCCTTTAATCTCGTCATATGCATACTGTAAACATTCCTGTAACGTCATATCATGCTGTTGTGCTAATATGATTAATGTAACGACTGTATCGCCTATACCGTCTTTTAAAGCCTCTAAATTACCACGTGATAATGCTGCACCAACTTCTCCTGCCTCTTCGTAAAACTTCAACGCTTGTCTATCCGGATTGCCATTGTGCAAATCTTTATCCTTACTCCATTGTTCTACTTGTTTAATTAATTGATCTACTGTTAATTGATTAGTCATTTATTGTTCCTCCATTTTCTACTAAACTCTTTGAATTACTTTCTACTATTCTAAAGTTAAAACTCTTATTTCTACTTCGCTTTTTGCTTCTTCATTAAGTTCAATAATTTCTTTTCATAATATTTTTTCCCTTATAAATTGTATGTTTTACCCAGCATCATAATGATTATCATTTAAATCATAGTCTGCGCCTTTAGGTCTAACTCTAGTCCAAGCTACATCTGTTTTAAACTTAGGTTTAAAATCACCATCCCCATCAGCATATATAGAAACTGTTCTTGATGCGCCTAAGTCACCTAAATACTCCATCTTATCTAGCATTGACATAAATTCATTAACCCATCTTTCTTCCATTTCAACTTCAATTGTAAATTTCTTTTTCATAGTATTTTTTCTCCTTATGAAATGTATATTTTAATTAATTGGTAGCAAATAAAAATCATCTACTCCAATTTTATTTAACTTCTTTAAAACTCTTTTAGCTTTCCTTTTATTAGGAAATACTGTAAATGGTACTATACAGTGTTGGATAAACTCTCTATTGTCCATTGCAAGCCTCTAAATCACTTAATAAATTTTGAAACTCATGTGTTCCGTCGAGTTGGTCCATGCGTTGTAATTGTTGTTTTACAACTCTCTTACCAACTAATATATTTGCTATCTCATCAGTTAGCATATTGTTTGTAATATTATTACTTTCGCCATGAAGTTCAATATACTTTTGTGTTAATTCGTCTTTTAGCGTTATCCACTTGTTATCCTTCATGGTCGACCTCCAGTATTTTCATGGGTCCAAATAATTCATCCCATCTTTTGTAGATAACCTCTTTTTGTTTATCATTATCGCCTGGATACTCCACTATCTCTTTTGAGATACTAGCTAAAACTTTCACTATCTCATCAAACGCCTCTGCTTTCTTTTTTGTTTCTGCCATATCATTGATGAGTTCATCACGTTGCTTCTTGTAAGCGTCGCGTTCTCTTTTTGCTTTCTTCAATCTAGCGTCCATAACACTAGATACAAACTTAGCTTCTGCGTTCATTTACTCACCCTCGTTCCATTTAGAATTCTCTTTCAACAAGCCTGCACTTCTTAGATCATCATTCAAACTACGTTGTCCGTCCTCGTACCACACGTTAGCTAGGTATCTACCGAAAACATCGCTCTTGTATGTCTGTACGTATATCTTCTTGCCTTCTACACACGCTTTAGTAAAGTCGGTAGCTTCTTTATAGTTCTCTTGACCTCTTTCAGGTGTATCTACATTAAGTAACCTCACTCTACGTTCTGCAGTTGTCTTGAAGCCTAAATCCAGTAAAATATCTATCGTGTCACCGTCAACTACATTGGTACATATAGCTTGGAAAGTATATAAATGATTTTTTATATCTATCTCAAACACTCCCTGTTCTTTTTAATATCGTTTTCACTAACTTTCATCGTCACTCTACTTCCTGCTACCTTAACCACAAAGCCTTTAACACCTATCTGTCGTAACTCCTGTTGTATCTGGGTAGGTGTCTTGCCTTGTGTGTTGTATCTGTATCTTTGGTTGATTGTGTCGGATAGTATCATGCGTTCATCTTCTCGTATTCGTCTGCCCACATGTACATCAATCCATCACTTACATGTTTACGGTTGCACTTTCTAGCAATGTTGCGTCTGTCGATGAATAATACTTTTCCAGCTTCTACTGTACTTGCGAATTCCTCTACAATTTTGTTGTCGCTATCTACTAGATATACCGGTTTAGATACGCCTTTATTTCTGCGATACACTCTATATTTTTGCAATGTAGATTGGAATAAGTTATCTGCCATAAGATTGTTATACCTACTGTCCTTAGGATATGCATGTAATCCGTTTTTCAAGTTACCGATAAACGTTTCATATACAATATCTGCTGCACGATACTTCTTATTCTTATAAATAACTGTGGAAATACCGTTACAACCATTCGCAAATTTATATTTACCATCAGGTCTTTTCATTCTGCCTAAGTTACTTACGTATAGATCATACTTCTCGCTGTACTTCCAAATTTCATCTTTTGCTACAACTCTTTCGTTAAACTCCTGTTTCTTATTCACTCTAGGCATAGTGTCGGTAAAGAAACACTTTAGCTTATCGTTATATGTGCCACGTTCTTTTTGGTACCAAAGTGTGTTTAGTGGAATACCTGTAATGTTGTGCAGGTGAGATAGTTCTGTCTTAGTCACTGTGTGGATAAATGGTTCGTACATATACACCGTAATTAACCCTCCCATTTCTCAAATGCTCTGTTTAGATACCAACGCGCCTTGTCTAAATCTTCTTTTCCATTCTTACGATTAGCTCGACTGATATACTTAATTGCGTTACCAATTGCAAATGCTAACTCTGGTTTATAATCTTTAGTGACCTGCTCTATGAAGTCTATAACTTCTATATCTCCATACGTGTAATGCGTTGGGTGGTTAACCTTGTCATCTAACGTCTTTTCTACTTCTTTACTAGTTGGTCTAGGCACACTGATAAAGTCATAGTTATCGTCTATTTTAATAGTGCCAATACCATCAACTTTTACTACTGCGACGTATTTTAAATAAAATACGTCTTGATATACGTTCAATACTTGCCCGTACCTTTGCTTGTTGTCTCTATCAGAAAATTTTATATATTCTCCTATACTTAAATCTCCAACACTCATGATCTAACCACCTTTCTAGGAAAGATGTCATTCTCCATAAGGTGCGTGCACCATTTACCACGAGGGTGTTTTTGAGGTACTGTGAATAAATGTGGTTTCTTACGTTTCAGCTCTTGTAATCTGCGTTGCTCCATTCTCTCTTTATAACTAGCGATGTCGTTCTCTTTAGGTTTCAAACTTTCCCACTCACTACGTCTTACTCCAATAGGTGCTTCTATTGCATCTTCAAATTTCCAACCAGAAGCTAATCTTTGTCTTAAAATGCCTGAATTTATATCTGCTTCTTTCATTTTTTCTGCTACATCAGGTGTGATACTAAAATATTTATTTTTAACTCTCATTTTTGCGATTTCCATTTAATTCAACTCCCATCCAGTTTCATCTATATCTACTCCTACAACTTCTGCTTCTGACAAAAACTTGTCTTTATCATCGTGGTATAACTTGTTATAGAATTCTTCCTCTTCATACATATCGCTTACTCTGTTGACTTCAACAGGAACTTTCACTTTCATATCAACTTTCGCTTTGATTTCTATTGTTCCTTTGTACATTCACTCCACTTCCTCTACATTCATGATTATTTTTGGCTCTTCTGCATATTGCTTAAAACTTTCAATGTGTGCAATTTGGTTATCATCTTTCCATAAGTGGTCATTAGCAGCGTCTAGCACTGTTTTAATCAAATTATCTATATCTGGTTTCGTACGTTTGTATTGGCCTATCGATATTAACTTTTGATTCTTAGTCCAACTCTTAGGTGGTGCGAAGTAAAAATATATTGATACTTTCAATCTACTGTTCAACATCTTTTTAGGTAATTGACTCTGTATATATGCTTTATGCTTTGTATAAGACGTTGGCATGTATGTTTGGATAAACTTACCTGCATTCCTAAAACGTGGACGAGGAGAGCCGATAGGTTCCTTATACGTATCGTTAAAATTAATCTCTATTTCCATAACTCACCTCAAAATAATAATTCGTTAATTGTCATCTGTTGTTGCAGTTCTTCTTTTCTGAACAACTTATGTTTACGTTTAAGTTTTTCTAGTTCATCTTTCGTTACTGTTCCTGAGAATGTGTTTCTAAAGTGTATGCCTGCATAGTTACCTAGTTTGAATGTATCTTCTCCTAACGGCGTTACACTACACATCTCCCAACCGTCAATTTGATACAACATGTATTGCTTTTTAAGTCCGTCGATAAGCCCCATTAGGACACCTCCGTTATTGCCTGTCTGTTGCCTTTTTCTTCTAACTTGGCATTAATTAACTTGATGAGTGCAGCTTGATTCCCACTGCACCAATCAATCATTTTTTGAGCATACACATCGGAACACTCAAGTATTTGCATAACATTCTCTTTCGTTACCATGCGTCACGCTCCCTGTAGTCATCGCCTAGTACCTTTACGGTTCTAGCGTTATGTTTCATTCTTGAATTGATCCGTTGCCAATTCATGTTTTGATTAAGTTCTTTATCACTAAAATTTGTAGTGAAGATGTTATTCTTTCCAACTCTGTTATCTACAATGCTGAATAGTTTATTTAATGTGTGTTCAGTGTTCTCTACACCTATATCATCAAGTACTAGTAAATCTATGTTACTTAGTAGTTGTACAAGTTCATCTGTTGTTTCTGCAGCATTCTTGTTATATGTCGCTTTGATGCGCTCCATCAACATTGGAATGTGCATAAAAGCGACTGAATATCCTTCGTTTTTAATTGCTTTAGCTATGGCATACGCTATATGGCTTTTTCCGGTACCATATGAGCCTTGTAAGATTAAAGACTTAGGTTTATCTACCGAGAATGTTTTAACGTACTCTATGGCTGTTTTTTTGGCGTATATTTGCTTTTCGTTCTGAGGTTTGTAATTATTTACTGTTGCATCTCTTAGCGAACCGTTTACAGTAGATTGATTGAAGATATTATTTATATATTTTTGCTTGCGTTTCTTCTCTGCTTCTTTACCAGCTTGTATCATTGAACAGTCACAACCATGTCTAAATTCATGCCCGTTACTAAACTTATAATAGTCGTATGTGTTCCCACATTTACTACATTTAAGGTTATGTTGTTCTTCTACGATATTTTTACTAGGTTTGATATTTCTAGCTAAACTTTCCATTGATTGCATTTATAATCACTCCTAGTCCCAATAACTCTCGTCGTACTTCATACGTTCTAACTGATCCATGCCACTAGGTTGTAATTCTTGGTTGAGGTAACCCTCAAATTTAGTACCAAATAATGTTTCAGGTCTTAGGTACTTCTCCATGTTTGTGCCTTTCCACTCGGCAACTTTGTTGTCTATAACTCTTTTAAAGTCATCTAGTGAAAAGCCCTCATCGGTTCTTGCTCGTATGACTGTTTGATTCTTCTTAGTAGTAGACTTGTAATTCTTACCTGTTTGTTGGTTAAGGTAGTCAATTACATCTTTGTAAGGATACACAGTCGACGAAGGAGACAATATATTATTGTTAGTAATCTCTGTAGTAGTCTTTGTAGTAATCTCTGTTAAAGATTCTTGAGTTTCTTCACTATCCATTCTTGAGTTTCTTAAGTTTCCATTCTGAAGTTTCTTAAGAATCCATTCTGAAACTTCTTTAGTATCGACTTTATAATGCAAAGTAGGTGCACCATTAGCTTTTTTTAGAGCTGTATCGACGAAACCAAATGACTTAAGTTTTTTGGTTGCGCGTCTTACTTGATATTCGGTTAAATGCAACTCTTCGTACCATTCGTTGTAAGATTTATAAAAATAACCGTCTTTTCTACTTGTTCTATCTGACCAATAAATCATTTGATTTAATAACGCTGCGCTTGGGTAATCCTCAGTGATTCTTATATAGATAGTAGGTATAGGAATAATGTTATTTTGACCACTGAATTGAGTAATAATTGATGAAATATAATCTCTATTATTCATTATCAGCACCTTCTTTCAGTGCTTTAATTTTGTCTGGTATCTCCCAGTTAGAAATGAATTCTTTGAGTTCATCTGTCATAGGTACATCGTTTAGGATCGCGTCATCACCATATAGATATAAAGCACATTTGTTATATACTAATGCAGATTGTTCTTTACTTTTGCTATACATTATTTGATAACGGTTGAGTTTATATGAAATTCTACTTAAATAGTTTAATTTTTTTGAACTGTAAGTAACTCCTTTGTATCCTGTTTTGCCCTTATGTTTTGTTTTTTGACCGTCAAAAGTGCGATACGTTCTACTAGGGACTCGATTGTCATAACCAATCTTATTTTTATATCCATCACTGTTAAAATATTCATCAACGCCGCGATTGTAAGCTAAAGCTGCATCATCTTCGTTCGAAAACCTACCTAAAAGCTTAGTCTTACCATCTACATATATTTGAGCCCACCATTTCCGGTCTTTTTTGTTGAAATTCACGCCTTTATATTTCGAAACGCTTTGTCCTCTTGCTCTTTGGTATCTATTGGCATATCTTAAGTCCACCAAATTATCTTTAGTAAAATAATTATTTTTTTCTTTTTGAGTGCTACCTTCAACTAAAAAATTAGCTAATGATGTCATTTTCTTATCACCTTTTTTTATATGTCTTGTATTACCGGTGTAAAACTTATACCAAGTATGTTGATTCACTCTTTCGTAATCTTCATCATCTACGAAAATTTCTTCTCCATCTTGTAAAAATATCGATTTAACCATCTTTCTCACTCCCCGTACAATAGCCATTCAGGTGTTGTCTTGAAAACGAATGCTATCAATTTTATTTTCTCAAGATTGGGAATTCTTTTGCCTTCTTCCCATTGTTTTATACAGAAAGGAGAAACATATAAGATTGAAGCGAATTCGTTTATATCAAAATCTCTTTGTAATCTTATTTGCTTGATTCTATGAGCTATTTCTTTCTTGTTTTCTTTAGTTATTACTCTCGAATTCATTTTTAACTCCTTTCAACATAGCGTTTAAACGATAATCAACTTTTATCCAGCTATCTTGTAAGATATATTTTTCGTCAAAAGACTTAACGCCTATGTTGTGCTGTTCTTGGTGGTGGAATCTGCATAAAGCCAACACTTCATAATCGTAATGCTGCATCTTCTTACGGTTAGCACCACGACCTATTGCGTAGTGATGTGCAAGGTCGGCATTTGATTCCCCGCATAGTACACAGTTTCGATTGACCGTTGCCCAATACAACATTGATTTGTCCCCACTTAATAACTTACTTGTTTCTACTCTCATTGGTATTTGATGATGGAACATAAAAGCGATAATCAGTTCTATCAATTCTCTTGCCACTCTCATTGAACAGTCACGTAAACTTATTTCATCGTAACCGTTCATAATTTCGAGTTCTGATTGAAACCTTTTCCTTAGCGATTCCACAGGTTCTCCCCAGTGCAACTCAATATCTCTACATAATGCAAAAATCTTTTTACGTTGTTCTATTGATAATTTTTTGTTATCAGGTACTTCAACTTCTGCAATGAGTGAGTAACCATTTTCTAATAAGTCAATATGACTTTGTTCTAATTCAACACCAGTCGCAACGACGGAATAAGTACCGTCGTTATCTCGCTGGTATCTTGTAATGTGTTGCATTTAATCACTTCCTAGAAAGGTAAGTCATCATTACTAATATCAATCGGTCCATTAGCATTTGCAAACGGGTTATCTTGTTTTGTCATTGGCGTTTGCTGTCCGTTGGCTTGTTGCTCACGTTGTTTCATTTCATCAGTTTTAGGTTCGGGTTTATTTACGATTTCGTCACCTTTGTTCCAAACTTTTACAAAAGATAATCTGACGAAATACTTTCCTTGATCTTCGTTAAACTTATTTTTAAGTACGATTGTTCCCATTTTGTTAATTAATCTGTCTGTATCGAAAGTTAAATCAGGCAAATTAAGTTGAATTCCTAGTCTACTTAATAATTCGATATATTGTCTTTCTTGGAAGTCTTGTTGGAATGGTGGTACAAATTGATTGTGTTTGTATTGTTTACCTTCGTTATTTTCAAATACGATAGTGAAATATCTTCCTTCTTTGTCATTAAATTCAACATCTTTTACTTTAACTGTGAATTCTCCTGCTCCTAAGAAGTCTCCGCCTTTCATAAATGCCTCTTGATTAGTTTCTTTAGTGTGTTGCGCTTGTCCTGTAATCTTCATAATTTTATACCGTCCTTATTAGTTATTTTTAATTTCCATTTCTGATTGCTTGTACTACGTCCGTAATGCTAGGGTTTACAAATTTCTTATTGTTAATTGTTATATTGCTTGCATGTCTTATTTTGGTTTCAAATAAATTAGAGGGTTCAGCGTTAAGCACATACTCATATGACTTTTGTCCGTTCTCCTCATGCTCTTCAATTGTCATTCTTGCTAAAACATCTGATTGACTTACAACTGCTTTTCTTATTTGATCTTGTGCCTCAATCGTGATAGTGGGATTAATCGTGCTGCCTTCATCGTCTTTATCTTTGTTGATACCTTCATGACCACTTATCGCTAAATGGAATTGATATTGTTCTTGTAACTTAGAGACATATCTATACATATGAACAATACGTGTAGCACATTCTCCCCAATCATTAAATGTCGGTTTCTTAGTCTTACCATTCATGATGTCGTCAATAGTGATATCGCGCAGTTTCTGTATTGTTTCAATCACTACTACATCTATTTGCTTTCCGTTTTCTCTTAGCTTCTCAATTACTTGAGGCAACATTTTTATTACATAAGCAAAGTGTTTGTAGTTTTTTATTTGTACTACTGCGCCATCTTCTGTAACTGTTGTTCCGTCTTCATTAATGTCGAGCACAAGTGCGTTATTGTCTTTAGTTAAAAAAGTTGTTTTACCTGTACCGAATTTTCCGTATATGGCAAATTTGTAAAATTTATTAGCATTTTGCTTGCTGATGTCTTTTACTCCAAGTTGAGTTAGGATATCCTGTTCTTGTTTTTCTTCTGCCATTTATCTCACCCTCAAACTTCTATTTTGTTTTAGTTCTACTCCTTTGAGTTCTAAACCACCTTTAACAGCTTTCAACAACTCTTTTTTATCTAGCTTAGGTTCTTGTTCGACGTAATATTGTTTAGGTATTAAACTTTCGTCTGCGACATCTAAACTAGGTGGGTTGTTAGCGATGCTGTACGAATTAAGCGTAGTTTTAAACTTCTCTTTACCTGTCTGCTCCATAACTTCCTGTAAACTTTCTTTTAAACGTTTGACACCGTTTTGATTAGAAGTTTTTCGTTGTCTTAAACGCTTTATTTCTTCGTCTATAGCGTTGTTATCTGCTTCTAAAGACTTAATGACCGCTACATATCCATCTGCTTTATCTTCGATGACGTCATTAATACTAGCTAACGTGTCTTTTAAAACTTGTTCATCTTCTTGTTCTGCGATAAGGTCGTAAACTTGTTGGTAACTATCTTTTAATTCAAATAAATTACTCATCAATCAAACACTCCCCTGCAATGACATCTTTTGCTAATTCAAAATTTCTTTGTAGTTCTTCATCTGTATGAGTTTCATAGAAACTTAGAGAACTACATTTATATTCATATTTTTGAGAGTAGTGCCAAATGGAAATGTCAACTTTCCCGTCGATAAAATTTCTAAATTCTACTTTCACTTCTTCATCACTATGCAAAATTAATTTGTTTAAATCATTGGCTATTTTTAAAAGTTTATGTTTCATATTGACTACCTCCGTATATTTTGATTAAATTAAGTTGTATATTTTGATTAGTGTTTGACTGTTAGGCGTTGGCGCGTCTTTCAGTCTTTTTTGTTATCTCAAGCCACTTTTCCCAAAAGAAGCTACTGAAAATAAGCGTTAACATTGAAAATGCTATTACCGTAAAGAAACCACCTCCTAAAAGTAATGTGATGATCATAGCGATGAACATCGTCATGTAACTGAGTAAGTACTTCATTTAATCCTCTCCTTTCATTTCTAATTCTTCTTTCATTTTTAAAAGTTTTTCGATATATCCTCTCTCTAATGCGAAATCAAATAACATTTGTTGAATATGTTCGGGCATAAAAACCATTCCTTTCGTGTATAATCACCTCTAAGGAGGTGTTGTTATGAATAAAATCAAACCAGATGAACTACAAGATCTTTTTAATCAACGCAATGAACGCGCTAAAGAATTGATGGACACATTTAGAAATGAGAATCCAGATAATAACCCTTTAGTAATTAGTGGTTATAAAACTCGTGCTGTTAGAGAAGCTAACGACGAAATGCTTTTTCAACTTTTAAAAAAACTAGATTTATTAGAAAACGGATGAATTTGAATTCTTTTCATTTTGTTTGTTAACAATTTTAGTTATTTCTCTTTCATCAATTCCTGAAATTACATTTATCTTTGGTTTCTTAGCACTTCTAATCTCTTCCGCCAAGATGACGATTAGGAGTGCTATTTTTAGTTTCTTTAGCATTGCTAAGCCTCCTTTTCTATTACTGGTAAAATGTCATGTTCTTTCAGTAACTCGTAGATGAATAAACGGCCTTTTTGCGTCCACTTGGTATTCATTCTTACTGATGTACTCCCATCTTTATGCTCGATTTCTGTAGTTGATGAATGTGTGTAACCTTTAGCGTGTAGGTTAGAATATAATAACCACTGTCCAGATTGTTTATATTGAACTTTCAGTTCATGCAGTAATTTGTTTAACGCTTGAGCCGACATTCCGTAATCTTTAGCAATCTGACCCACTGTAACTAAACTTTTATTGTTTAAAATTGTGTCTAGATAAGATGCTTTAGGTTCGTATTCGGCAATCTTTTGTTTTTGCATACTGTTTTCTAGTTGTAACTGTTGTTTCTCTTTTTGTTCCTCTATCCAAAGTTCAGCACGTTTGACTGGATCCTCAATCATGTAACTTGCGATAGGTTGTTTGAGTTGGTTTTCCATTTCGTTAAATTTATTGATATACGCCATTTTGAAATCGTTGTGACCCTGAATGTTGAACATGTATAAAGCGAAACCGTCTTTAGTTAGTAGATATTCTCTGTTACGCTTGCCATTTCTAGCTTTATATTGATGAGGAATTAATAGGGTCGAAATGTCGGCTCTACTCTTTTTAATCATTTCATCGATACCTTCTAAAACATGTTTATGTTGTCTGCCTATTTCCTCTGCTACTACTCGACTAGAAACGACTGCTCCTAATTCTGAATTATTTTCAATTTGTATTTTTTGTAATGCTTGCATTTGTTTTCCTCCTTTAAGTTAAAACTTTCTTTTTACGTAAGTCTTTGCTAAAAAAAATATCTCTTCCTTCTTGAGGCGTTAAATCTAACGCGAAATAAATTCCATTTATTACCGGATATGAAGGTTTAGTTCTTCCATGTATCATATTGGACAATGTATCTCTATTAACACCTATTTCTTCAGAAAGAGTTTTGATGTTGTGTCCTTTTAAAGCCATTTTTGATTTTAAAAGTTTAGTGTCGATAGGCATTTTCTTTTCACCACCTTTCGTATTACGTAAGTAATCTTATCATGGCTGTACAAAATAGGTCAAGCATTTTACGAAAGTTTTTAAGAAAAAATATTGCAAATGGCGAAAGTCTTCCTTATAATATAGTTATCAAGTAAAAGGAGCTGTATTACGATGTGCTTTTCAAAAAGAATGAAACAATCAAGAGAAAAACAAGGTATGACTTTAGCTGAACTAGGAAGAAAAATCGGTAAAACTGAAGCTACTGTACAACGTTATGAAAGTGGAAATATCAAAAATCTTAAAAATGATACTATCGAAAGCATAGCTACGGCATTAAATGTTAACCCTGCATTTTTGATGGGTTGGATAGATGAAAGTGATGAACAACCACAACATCGTGCAGCTCATCTTGAAGGTGAATTAACAGATGAAGAATGGCAACGTGTGCTAGATTATGCAGATTATATAAGAAGCAAACGCAAATAAAGGGTGTTTTTATGGGGTTATATGAAAAAATGTTAATAGAACATGATTATATAGAAGTCAGAGAGACAAATGTTATGCCTAATAACCTACACGGTCTATGGTTAGGTGATTTAATTTTAATTAAGCGAAACTTATCAGAAGTACGAAAAGCCGAAGTATTATACGAAGAACTAGCACACCATAAACTTACATATGGAAACATCTTAGACCAATCTAAATTCAACAACCGTAAATTTGAAAACTACGCTAGGCGTTACGGATATGAAGCTGCTCTACCTTTGCGCATTCTTGTGGAGGCGCATAACTATGGTGTTAGTAACTTATATGAATTAGCTGAATATGTTCAATTAAGCGAAGAATATATAGCAGAAATATTGAAACATTACAAAAATAAATATGGTATTGGAACTAACTACGGAGAATACTTAATTACATTTGATCCGTTAAGAGTTTTTAAATATAAAGAAATATAAAAAAAGGAGAAATGTAGAATGAAAAAACCGCCGCATAACCGACTTACATTTAAAGAAAGTATGACAGAAGGCAAATATCTGACGACAATAACTAAAGAAGAAAAAATTCGTTATAAAAAATTATCTATTGAAGAAAAAAGAAAAGTATTAAATGATTTCAACGCTTCTACACCGAAAAAGGACGACAAAGTTAGCTTATTCGATTATATGAAACGCACTATGTTAAAACATGGTTTAGACGAAGTGACTTCTATTACAGAAAATGCTGTTTTAAAAAACGAACCAGGCAAACATATCGACAGTTTTATGACGCGATTAAGTAGTTTTTCAACAACAAAAGATGGAACAACTGTTTTCACATATGAGTTAATCAATCAAAACTTTGTCGTTATAAAAATATTAGATGAACAACTGAAACAAAATAAAAAGATAATAGAACAAAATAACGAAATTATCAGTTTACTTAAACAAATAGCTAATAAAGGAGCAATGTAGAATGAAAAAGGTTTTAGTTTTAATTTTAAGTTGTTTGTTGGTGTTAGGGGCATGTGGACAAGATGAGGACAAAAACAAAGAAGATGATGCTAAAAAGGTTGAAGTTAAAAAGAAGGAAGAAAACAAAAAAGATAAACAAAGTCAATCTAAAGAACAAAAACAAGAAAAACCTTATAACAATGATGACGAACCAATTTTAAATGATAACAGAAATGCAAACGACAACAATTCAAATCAACAGAACAATAAACAAAATCAAAATGTAGATAAAATTGATAACAATGCGTACAACCAACAGCAAAACGGTCAAGTAAATCAAAAAGAAAATACAGAAAATGGACTTGACCCAAACTTCGTACGACATAATGACAACATGGTAAAAGAATGGCAAAATCAAATGCGAGAACACAACGAAAACTTTAATCCTGAATCTGGTGGAGATTTGTATAACGTCGAAACCGGTAACTACGTTGATGATGAATAAAATTATGGGGTAGTCCACCTACCCTTATTATTTTTTTACTTTTTTAAGGGGTGATGAATTATGAACGTAGCTATTTACGTTCGTGTCAGGTCAGTACATTAGAACAAAAAGAACATGGCTATTCTATTGAAGAACAAGAAAGGAAGCTCAAATCATTTTGTGAGATAAACGATTGGAGTGTATCAGATGTATTTATTGACGCTGGTTTCTCTGGCGCTAAGCGTGACAGACCGGAATTACAACGTATGATGAATGATATTAAACGGTTTGATTTAGTTTTAGTGTATAAGTTAGACAGGCTTACACGTAATGTGCGTGATCTACTTGATTTATTAGAGGTATTCGAACAGAATAACGTAGCATTCAGAAGTGCTACTGAAGTTTATGATACATCTACAGCTATGGGTAGACTGTTTGTTACGTTAGTTGGTGCTATGGCAGAGTGGGAAAGAGAAACCATTAGAGAGCGTGTTATGATGGGTAAACGCGCAGCGATTAAACAAGGTATGATACTCACACCACCACCCTTTTATTATGATCGTGTAGATAACACTTACATTCCTAATGATTATAAAAAAGTAGTTTTATGGGCATATGACGAAGTGATGAAAGGTAATAGTTCAAAAGCTATAGCTAGAAAATTAAACGATTCAGATATACCACCTCCTAATGGCAAAAGGTGGGAAGATAGAACAATAACGAGAGCGCTAAGAAACCCTATAACAAGAGGTCATTATACTTGGGGAGATGTATTTATAGAAAACTCTCACGAGCCTATTATTACCGAAGAAATGTATCAACAAATAAAAGAAAGGCTAGAAGAACGAATCAATACTAAAATAGTCAGTCACGTATCAGTGTTCAGAGGTAAATTTATTTGCCCGAGATGTGGTGGCACATTAACAATGAACACAGCAACAAGAAAGAGAAAGAAAGGGTATGTTACTTATAAAACATATTATTGCAACACATGTAAGACTAAAAAACAAAGTTTCGGTTTTTCAGAGAATGAAGCATTGAGAGTGTTTCGTGATTACCTATCTAAACTAGACTTAGATAAATATGAAGTAAAGACAAAACAAAAAGACGATGTCGTTACTATTGATATAGACAAGATCATGGAACAACGTAAAAGGTATCATAAATTATATGCTAAAGGGTTAATGCAAGAAGAAGAATTATTTGAATTGATTAAAGAAACAGACGAAACAATAGCAGAATATGAAAAACAAAAAGAATTAGTGCCAAGTAAAACACTAGATGTAGATAAGATAAAAAAATTCAAAAATGCATTGTTGGAATCATGGGAAATATTCTCGTTGGAAGATAAAGCAGATTTTATTAAAATGGCTATTAAATCTATAGACATAGATTATGTAAAACTTAAGAACAGGCATTCCATTGAAATAAAAGATATAGAATTTTATTAACATATGTACGGAAGTATAGACACTCGATTAATATCGGATGTATACCGACTAAAACATTAATTCATGATGGTATTGAAGGTAGTTCATTCAAAGAGGCTATTACTAGAAAAAAAGAAGTCGTACAGGCATTGAATAACAAGAACTATCAAGGCTTAAATTCAAAGGACAATATAGATGTTCTAAATTATAAAGCTAATTTTATTTCTAACGAGGTAATAGAACTACAAGATAATAATGGAACAATTCAAGAAACAATTACAGCAGATAAGATAGTAATCAACACTGGTTCACGTGCAAATATCCCAGATATCAAAGGGATAGATACAGCTCAAAATATATATGATTCTACTGGATTACTAAATATTGACTATCAACCTCAAGAACTTGTTATTATTGGTGGTGGTTATATCGCTCTCGAATTCGCTTCAATGTTTGCAAATTTTGGAACACATGTAACAATTCTTGAGCGTGGTGATGCTATCATGACAAATGAAGATCAAGACATTGCAAATCTTATTGTCAAAGATTTACAAGATAAAGGTGTGACTATAAACACTAATACTAGTACTATTGCATTTTCAAACAATAAAGATCAAACTATCATACACACAAATCATGGAGAAATATCAGCTGATACTGTGCTCTTAGCCACAGGTCGTAAGCCAAATACAAATCACTTAGGTCTTGAAAATACAGATGTAAAAATCGGAAAACAAGGTGAAGTAATTGTAAATACACATTTGCAAAGTACAGTGAAACACATATACGCTGCAGGTGATGTTAAAGGTGGATTGCAATTTACGTATATTTCACTCGATGATTATAGAATCATTAAATCACATCTATTTGGTGATGGTTCTAGAACAACTGAAAATCGTGGTGCAATACCTTATACGGTCTTTATTGATCCTCCTCTATCTAGAGTAGGACTAATTGCAAGTGAGGCGAAATTACAAGGATACGATATTCTAGAAAATAAAGTCTTTGTCAGTAACATACCCCGTCACAAAATCAATAATGATTCCAGAGGTTTATTTAAAGCAGTAATTAATAAAGATACAAAAGAAATTTTAGGAGCGTCATTATATGGCAAAGAATCAGAAGAACTGATTAGCTTAATCAAACTTGCTATAGATCAACATATTCCTTACACAGTATTAAGAGATAATATATACACACATCCGACAATGACCGAATCCTTTAATGACTTGTTTTTAGAACCACTTTGATCTCTGATCATTAGTGGTTCTTATGCAGGTGAATCCTTCTCCTGCGCTCCACTCTATACTTTGATTTCTGATGATTAGATACTACAAATGTAGGAATTATCTATCATGACTATTTAAAATTAAAGACCGATAAATTCATTTTTTAGAACTCATCAGTCTTTAATAAGAATATGACAGTATTCATATTTAATGCTTTCTTCTATCATATTACAAAGTAATGAAAATTAAATGGCTTCATATATTCGAATTTGCAACTTAATTATGTACTACTAACATCAAAACCACCCGCGACAATCATTCATGTCTCAGGTGGTTTTGATTTATTTATTTCTCTGCTTTGTGCTTCTTTAACTTTTCCTTAAGTTTGCGATCTTGTTCTTCTTTACGACGTTTTCGTTCTTCGTTACGTTTTCTTAGTCGCTCTTCTTCTTCTGGATCACGTGGTTTTTTTAATTGTTTTGTAACCTTTTCCATAAGTTCTTCTTCGGTTAATGCAGCAAGTGGTCGATTATTAACAAATGCAAATGTTTTACGCCGACCTGGTCCACAATAAGATTGACAGCCTATTTCAATTTCAGCTTCCGGATCTAATTTTTCTAATTTTCGCTTCAAAGATTTTAAATTCACAGCCTGACACTCATCACAGATTAAAAATTTATTTTTCATCTTGCTACCCACCTTTCTATATAAACTCTTCCATCATCGTTAATATAACTCTATTTATTTTACTCTTTTTACTATAAAATTCAAGATACTTTTCACTTTAAAATTCATACATACCATATACTAATAAAATAAGAAAGTGGAACTGAATACACAGTCCCACCCCCGGTTGAGCCTCGAACCCTAAATGACTTATATCACGAGTTACTTTACTTATTGTCCATGGTAAATTTTAAATTTCAATGGTTTGATATCATTCATTTGCCATTCGTTATAAATAATATTTTTATCAATTACCTTATTGATAATAGTAATGCCGCAATCGCCACCACCAGCACCTGAAGTTTTAGAAGCGCCACCGTGCTTTTCACCGACATCACATAATTTTTTTAGCTTATCTGTTTCAATTTCAACTGATGCTTCGTTATCCATAGATTGAATAATACGTCTGTTTATACGTATCATCTTTTGAACACCTTTGATATTATTAGTTTTAAAAGCTTGGATTAAACTTTCTACACAAGCATGAGATTGATCTAAAAAATCACCATAAAAACTTGGATCTGATTTTAAACGTTTGACTTCACTCACTAAGTGTGGAGAAGAAGCTGGGGACCCAGTCCATCCAATAAGGACTTCCATATTTTCGGGAGCTTGTAAAGGTTCGATATGTAAGCCTGGCCAATTTTTTTCCAAAACATCATTCACCGATGTTTCTTCCATTTGCTGTTTCACCCAGTCATGGTCGAACGTACTATATGCAAGCCAACCACTGTAGACACTAACCGCAATATCACCACATGAACTTAAACTTTGTAATTTCATATTTGCAATTACAGCTAATTTATAAATATAAAGGTTTGATAATTCCAAACCATAGAATTCATTCAAAGCTTTAACAACAGATACTAAAACAGCGGCGCTTGAACCTAATCCGTACTTCTGACCAGAGTTATCTGCTAAGTTACTATCAATGGTTAAATGAAAGTGCTTTAAATTCATATTGCAACTGCGCACATACTGTTCAAACACTTCTATAGCTGTCACAACATATTTCAGTTGCTTAGCAGCTTGAACATCTGAGATTTCAATTCTATCTTCATTACGGTCAAATTTAACTGGTTCATAATGTAATGTTTTGGAATGAATACTACCTTCAACTTTATTTGACGCCTCAATTGTCGCCGTTACAAAGCGATTTACTGCAATAAGAATAGATTTATATCCTGGTTCGGTTACTGCATACTCGCCTGCAATATAAAGTTTTCCGGGGGCTTTTACCTGAATCATTCTATCTCTTCCTTACTTAATAATTTCAACGCCAGAGCTGATGATATCACTTGCTATAATCTTCGATTCGTCAAATACTTTTAAAAATTGTTCCATCACAGCTTGTTTATTTTTCTTTTCTACTAAAACTTTTACATTGGGACCCGCATCCATTGTAAAGTAACAAGGTAAATTGGCTTTTCGACACTGTTCCACAATCGCCATAGCATCGTAGCTTTCTTGCACTAAATACGTAAAAGGAGGTTGAGCACCTAAGTTAGTGGCATGCATACGTAAACCATTTGCTTCAATGACTTCGCCTAAGCGTTGAAAATCTTGGTTTTTAACTGCCTCTTTAGCTTCATTTAAATCTTCATCAACGTGATCCAACCAATATTGATAGAATCTAGAAGTATCTCTTGTTAGTGACATACCTGACCTACTAGATACTTTTTTTGACTGATTATTAATCACTACAAATATCATTGATAAATCTTTTTCCCAACCATTGGAATTAATTCCATGTGCATATGAGGTCAAATCATCATGCCCTTTTTCCCATTCAGCAAATCCACCAAAAATACTTCTAGAAGCAGAACCTGAACCACGTCGAGCTAAACGTGATAAGTCTGTATCTGATAAGTTCAATGACAAAGCTTCATTACAAGCGGCAGCTAAAGCAGCGTAAGCACTCGCTGAAGAAGCAAGTCCAGCTGCTGTTGGCACATGATTCTCACTTTCAATTCGCGCATGCAAACGATTTCCAGCCAAATCTCTCACTATATTCATATAGTTTTGAATCTTTTCTTTCTCTTTGGCATTCACTTCATTTCCATTTAAAATAAGGCGATCTTCAGTAAAATCAGGGTCAAAAGTCACTTTTGTTTCAGTATAAAATCGATCTAAGGTAATTGATAAACTATTATTCATAGGAATAATGTAAGTTTCATCAGCTTTCCCCCAATACTTAATCAACGCAATATTTGTATGTGCTCGTGCTTTGCCACTTTTCACCAATGATTTAACCTCCTAAATGTTCAATCCATGTATGTGCTGCGCCAGCCTTTTCAACTGCAGCAACAATAGTTTTTGCAGTTTGTAAATTTTCCGCAAGAAGAAGCATGCTGCCACCTCTTCCTCCACCAGTTAGTTTACCAGCAATGGCACCATGTTCTTTCCCAATTTGAAGTAATTTTTCTATTTTATCGTGACTTACTGTTAAATGTCTCAAGTCTTCTTGACATGCGTTAAATATGTCAGCCAAATGATGGAAATCATGCTGTTCAATCGATTCACTAGCTCTGTGAACAAGTGTACCAATGTGCTCTACATATTTCATATATTCATCAGATTCACACAATACGTGAACATCTTCCACTGCTTGTTTGGTAGAACCCTTTACTCCGGTATCAATGACAACCATATAACCATTCAATTTTAGTGATTTTAATGTTTCGGCCTTCCCTTGTTTAAACCATACAGGTTTATTTGACACAATCGTTTGCGTATCGATACCACTTGGCTTACCATGTGCGATTTGCTCCGCCCAATTTGCTTCTTTAATCAATGTTTTGTCATCTAAAGGTTGATCCATAAAATCATAACTGGCACGTACAAACGCTACTGCTACTGCAGCACTTGAACCTAAACCTCTTGATGGAGGCAAGTTAGTTTGAATTTTTACTGATAGTGGTTCTTTCACTCCACTTTTTTCAACAAAGCGATTAATGATAGACTTTAGATGTTCGGGAGCATCGTACAACATTCCGTCATATACGTCACTTGTGATAGAAGAATAATTTCCTTCATCTAAACTTTCAATGAGGACTTTAATTTTCCCAGCATTAAATGGAATTGCGATTGCCGGTTGACCAAATGTAACTGCGTGTTCACCCATTAGAATAATCTTTCCAGTAGATTCTCCGTATCCTTGTCTAGTCATATTTTCTCACCTTTATATACCTTCTTTAAAATATCACTTCATAAGATGTACTGACGATGTTAAAATGATTGACTTGCTGTTTAACGTGATATTAATTTAATTTCTTTACATATTCATCTTGATTGATGTCACTTAAATGTCAATTTTATCGAATACATTTATTATATTGCCAATAATCAAGCGTTTATTATAACTATTTAAAAGTAAAATAACAACAAAAGAGTATAATAACTTTTTGTTTAAGTTTTCACAACATTTTAATATTATAAAACTCTTTTAAAGAGTTATCAAAATCATGAAATATATTTACCTTAAATGACAATTTTGTAAACATCGTTAAATTTTTTACTAAAGTTTTTAAAATTTTCCACCTCAACTATAATACTACAAATTTGTGATAGAATATATATCATTTTCTAACAAAGTCATCTTAACTTTTGTTTGAAAGGTATTTTTATTAAACAAAATAGTAGTAGGATTGAATTTGTTGTCCTCTTTTAACCTCGAATAACACTTGTCTTTTTTATTGGTTTTCTATGTAAAATTCTCTTGGTTAGAACCCCATTGATTGAAAATTTATATAAAAATATTTTCTATTCACATCAACTATCACTGCTAATACGTAAAAAAACCTGAGACAATTATTTTGTCCCAGGCTTATCTTTTTATGACTTATCTATGGTGTCACCTTGCTAAAAATCTAATTTTTCATTTATTTTCGCATTGCGTTCTAGCATCTTATCATAGTACCCCTCGTAACGTGTCCACTCGTCTTCTGTAATAGGATCCATATTTAAGTTTGCCCCTAAATCTTTTAGTGCATATAATAATAAAAACATAACATCTTGCACTTTAATTTCTCTATTTAAAAGAGTTTCTAAAGATGCCATACATGAGGGATCTATGTCTGGATAGTGAAACTTAGTAGTCTGCCCTTTAAGTGCACGTTGATAAAACTGTTGCATCATTAATGCCCGTTCTGAGCCAGAACCTTCAATACATAAGTATATTTGCACTGCGATACCACCACGTACTCGTCGCTGAGAAATCCCGGCAAATTTCTTATCATTAATACTTAAATCAAATTTTCCTGGGCAATACGATTGCTCAATTTCTTTAGTATCGATACTAACATCTTCATCCTCAAACATTTTACTAATCAATAAATACATCACTGTAAAGGCTTCATCAATAGTCGTTTCGGTTTGTCCTTTAAAAATCAAAGATATATTTAATATTCCTTGATCTAATACGACACCCAAGCCACCAGAATTCCTAACAATCGCATTATATCCCTGTTCATCTGTAAGAAAACGAATACCATCACTTAAAAATGGTAAACGCGAATCATGAATGCCCAAAATCACGGTGTGTTGATGTATCCACGTTCGTACTACATTACAAGATAAGTCTTTACCAACGCTTTCGGAAAAAGTGTCATCAAACGCAAAAGATTGCATGGGCTCTAAACCACTTGAATGATCGACATAACGCCAGTTGATTTGATTAAAATATTTAGTTGCTAAGTCCATTATTGTAAGGCTTGAGCAGCTGTAATAATAGATAAGTTATAAACGTCTTCAGTTGAGCAACCACGAGATAAATCATTGACTGGAGAGTTTAATCCTTGTAGGACTGGTCCTACTGCATCGTATCCACCTAAACGTTGAGCAATCTTATAACCAATATTACCTGCTTCTAGACTAGGGAAAACAAATACATTCGCATCACCTTGAATTTTTGCACCAGGTGCTTTCTTCTCTGCTACGCTAGGAACAATAGCAGCGTCAAATTGGAATTCCCCATCAATAACTACATGCTCTAATTGATCCGCTTCAGCTTTTTCTTGAGCTAACTTCAATGCTTCTTGCACTTTAGTAACATCATCCGATTTAGCAGAACCTTTTGTAGAAAAGCTTAACATAGCTACTTTAGGGTTCATTCCAAAGCTTTGTGCTGATTTAGCACTCTCTACTGCAATTTCAGCAAGTCCTTGAGCATCTAATTCTGGATTAATAGCACAATCCCCAAAAATATATTGTTCATCACCTTTAATCATAAAGAAAATACCAGATGTTCTAGATACACCAGGTTTAGTTTTGATAATTTGTAATGCTGGTCTTACTGTATCTCCAGTAGAATGTGCAGCACCACTCACTAAACCTTCAGCCTTTCCAGTATACACAAGCATTGTTCCGAAATAATTTACATTATCTAATAATTCAACTGCTTGTTCTTTAGTTGCCTTACCTTTACGTCTTTCAACAAAAGCATCTACAAGCTCATCTTTAAGTTCACTCGTCGCTGGATCTATGATTTCAATTTGCGTTAAATCTAAAGCGTGTTTAGACGCAAGAGATTTAATATTATCTTCGTTTCCTAAAACGATAGGTGAAACATAGTCAGTTTTTTGTAGCTGAGTCGCAGCAATGAGCACTCGTTCATCTTCACCTTCAGGTAATACTATTTTTACATTTTTTCCGGATAATTTGTCTTGTAATACAGATAATAAATCAGCCATAATATCCTCCTTAATTCTCTCTTATAATAACGTTTACATAGTAAATTATACGTTATTTTTTATCAGAATTCCATTTCGCTTTTGTAAACATTTTTTTAGTAGTTAAATGAATGTTTGTGATAGAATTTGAAATGAATCCAATAAGAATTTTGAAAAAGGAGAGATTGATAATGAGTGAAGCAGCAGAAACTTTAGATGGTTGGTATAGCTTACATTTATTTTATGCAGTAGACTGGACAACTTTTCGTTTAATTGCTGAAGATGATCGTGAAGCAATGATTACTGAACTAGAAACATTTGTTAAAGATAAAGCAGTTGCTAGAGAATCACATCAAGGTGATCATGCAATTTATAACATTACAGGTCAAAAAGCGGACCTTTTACTATGGTTTTTACGTCCAGAGATGAAAGAGTTAAATCAAATTGAAAATGAGTTTAATAAATTACGTATCGCAGACTATCTCATTCCAACTTATTCCTATGTGTCAGTGATAGAATTAAGTAATTATTTAGCAGGCAAATCTGATGAAGATCCTTATGAAAATCCCCATGTTAAGGCACGATTATACCCTGAATTACCACATTCTGAATATATATGTTTCTATCCAATGGATAAACGACGCAATGAAACTTATAACTGGTACATGTTACCTATCGAAGACCGTAAAACTTTAATGTATAACCATGGGATGATAGGTCGTAAATATGCTGGTAAAATCAAACAGTTTATCACAGGTTCAGTAGGTTTTGATGACTACGAATGGGGTGTTACATTATTTTCAAATGATGTACTTCAATTCAAAAAAATTGTCTATGAAATGCGTTTTGATGAAACGACTGCTCGTTATGGCGAATTTGGTAGTTTCTATATTGGGCATATTTTAAACATCGAAGACTTCAAACAATTTTTTAGTATATAAGTTAAAGTGAAAAATTAACCCTACACACCAGAATCATAATTTACTGGTGTGTAGGGTTTTTAATATGTAGAAAAGATAATACCTTATCTTAAATTTAATGACTATAAAAATTTTAAGAGCCTGTACAATTAAGATGTACTAGGCTCTTATGTTGTAGTATCCTTGGGAGAACTTTAAATCACTACTACGTATATAGTTAACCTCATAGAATATACCGTCGCTACTCAATATATTCACTGTCATCGTTAACTAATATTATTTTAACCTTTTTGAAATATTTGAAACATTATATAAAGGTAAATGTACAACTATAAGGTTTTTTTTAATATTTATTATAAAATTCATCTATATAATCATTATTTTATCTGCTTAACTCTATGAAAATGACTTTAAATGACAAGTTGCACGTCATGTAAACCTCAAGGGTTGTGGCGTTTTCCTAAAACCTTTACTATAATTATAATAATGATTTATTCTTAATTTTAAAAAAATTTGGTGATGAAATGAATAAGGATACAATTGAAACATCTCATGAAGCATTGATAAAAGATGTTGTTATGATTACTGCTCGTATATTACTAGAATCTGGAGCAGAAGGTACACGGGTAGAGGATACCATGGCACGTATTGCTACAAAATTGGGCTATCCTGAAAGCAATAGTTTCGTGACTAATACTGTAATTGAATTTGTTTTACATAACGAAGCATATCCTCGGTTATATAGGATTAAAACTCGAGATACGAACTTAATAAAAATTTCTCAAGCTAATGAAATCTCACGTCAAATTACAAATGGCACGATGACGCTTGAAGAAGCTAAGTATCAATTAGAGGAAATATATGTTGCTAAAAGAGATAGCAGTCTACCCTTCAAAGGAATTGCCGCAGCAATTATCGCTACGAGCTTCCTCTATCTACAGGGAGGTCGTCTGGTTGATATCATCACAGCTGTATTAGCTGGAACGATTGGATACTTAGTAGTAGAAATATTAGATCGAAAGCTACACGCACAATTTATTCCAGAATTTATAGGTTCTTTGGTAATAGGTATTATTTCTGTAATTGGACATGCATTTGTTCCTAGCGGAGATTTAGCTACAATTATCATTGCCGCGGTCATGCCTATTGTACCTGGAGTACTTATTACAAATGCTATTCAAGATTTATTCGGAGGACATATGTTAATGTTTACAACAAAATCTTTAGAAGCTTTAGTTACTGCCTTTGGTATAGGCGCTGGTGTAAGTTCAATATTAATTTTAGTCTAGGAGTGCACTCATATGTTTTGGATATTTAATTTTATATTTAGCTTTCTTGCTTCACTCTTTTTCTGTGTCATATTTGATGCCCCTAGGAAGTTGTATTTTGCTTGTGGCTTTGTCGGCGCTTGTGGATGGATGGTTTATACTGTATTATTTAACGGCTTTGAGCTCCATACGATTTACTCAAGCTTTTTCGGAAGTTTAGCGTTAGGTCTACTTAGTCATTACATGGCTCGTCGAAAAAAAGAGCCTGTAATTATTTTTATGGTTACAGGTATTATACCTCTAGTTCCAGGTGGACTTGCTTATGATGCCACTAAAAACTTAGTGTTATTACACTTTGGTAAGGCGATTAACACAATGCTTGAAGTGACATTAATAGCAGGTGCTATTGCTTTGGGTTTATTATTTGCTGATCAAATTTCTAAAATCGTTATTTCAGGTTTTGCGCGTACCAGAAAAGGATTGTAATATCAATAAACTCTTTCGCTAAAAATTAACGTTACTCTAACCAATTAAATTTATGGTTAAATGTTGTTGGAAAATATATGATAAATAAAAATCCCAAAATGAAATTCTAAAAAATTTCATTTTGGGATTTTATAATATTGTCACAAAATAACTTTTAAATTTATTTATTCGTTGAATTAGATTGACCAGGTTCATGAATCATCTCTAAAACTTCGTCTTCAGAATGATTTAAAATCAATCGACTCATTTCATCATTATTCATTTTCTTAAGTTTTGGCAAGCGAATGATAAAAAAGATTAATCCTATTACCAACCAAATTCCTAAAGCGATGTATGATGGTATCGAAAGTGCTGCAGGAGAACCTGGAATAAGCAATAAACATAAGAACACAAAGGATACAATCGATCCTATAATACCAAAAATTTTATAAACTGGTGCATACGTATTACTCTGTTTATTAAAACTAAATAATTTCGTAGCAGATAAACAAGTAATAAAATATGCAATTGAAACACCTGTAGATGACATATCTACAATCCATGTTAATGCCGTTCTACCTAACCAAGGAGTAATTAAAGATACAGCTACTAAGAAAATAATAGCGACATATGGTGTTTTATGTTTACTGTGTAATTTACTAAATACTGTTGGCATAATGCCAGAGCGCCCCATTGAAAATAGTAAGCGACTCGAACTCATTAAAAATCCATTTAATCCAGTAAAAATCCCCATAATAATTGCCACTGCTAATACTGCAAGGCCAATAAAACCGAATGCATCTTGAGTCACTGCACCGGTAAGCCATAAGTTACCATTTAAACTTGTTGCTTGTGTACCTAGCCAGCCTGTGTAAAGTAACATCACTACATAAGTGAGTGACGCAGCTAGTAAACTATAAACAATAAGTTTAAACGTCTTGTTAGGAGAAAAGTTAAATTCTTCAGCAGTTTGCGGTATATTATCAAACCCTACGTACGCCCATGGTGCAATAGAGACAATCATAATGATTGATTGAAACCATCCTTTATCTACACTTGCTAATGGCTCTAAATGACTCAAACTAAAGTGACTGCTAAAGAAAGAACCTATAAACATAAGTGCAACTACAAGGACCATTGCAACACAGAAGTAATATTGTAACGAACCAGACACACTGGCACCTCTAATAGTAATCAACATAAACACTATAAGTAGCACTGTTGCGATAACAATTTCAGTTATGTAAACATCCCAACCAGCTACTGTATATAACTTTCCGTTGTTCAAAACATTTGGTAATAAAAATTTAATCAACAAACTGAATGCTGTCGCATTTAACGCAACAACACAAACATAGCCAAATGTTAAAAACCATGAAGAGAAAAAGCTTACATATCTTCCAAAACTTAAAAAACTAAAAGCAAATGCGCCACCAGAAACAGGAAATTTTTCAACGAGTGCGCCATAACTTACAGCAATAAGAATCATCAATAACGCACCGATTACTATACCTATTGAAGAAGCAATAGGCCCTGATTGTTTAATCCAATCTCCTGGTAATATAAAAGCGCCCCATCCGATACACGAACCATATGCAATAGCCCATACAAATTTCTCGGAAAGATTCTGCTTAAGGTTACCTCTATCTACATTGTTATTTTTATTTTCCATAAATAAAACTCACCTCGAGAGTATAGTATACCCTAAAAGGTGAGTGAATTAACTCATGAACTTTTACCATTAAATTGTAAAGAACGTCATATTGTAACAAGATTGTATGAAGTGATTACCCTGCGAATTTAAGTGTAGCAATTACAAGAACAAGCCAACCAATTATAAATAGAACACCACCTATTGGCGTAATTGCACCTAAAATACGAACTTGTGTTAAGGCTAAGAAATACAAGGAACCACTGAAAAAGACAATACCAAAGAATAATAACCAACCAGCCCAATTTACATTAATTGATGTTGTACCACTTATTAAACCTATAACTAACAGACCTAATCCATGATACATTTGATAAGTTGTTGCTTTTTCCCATATTGACATGTATTTATCTGATAATTTACCTTCCAATCCATGTGCTCCAAATGCCCCAGTACCGACAGCCATCATTGCATTTAATGCACCTAAAATAATAAAAACTTTCATCATTTTGAATGTACTCCTTTATATTTAAAAATCAAAAATAGATTCACCATTACCAACATGATCATCTGTAATCATCATATTATTAGAAGTATGATGCTTTTTCATTGATTGTGGTACTTTACCACCCATTGCTTCTATTTCAGCTACAGTTACATCATGTTTTTGTGAAGTCTGTTGTTTCATCTCATAATCATCTTTTATATTACTATTCATTGGTTTAGAACGATTTAATTTCTCTATTGTTGAACGACTTTGATGAGAACTAACAAGAGATGTGAGCATGTGTATAGCATACATATGCTTTTCAAATTCAGTATCTGTCTGAGCTTCATCTGCTTGTACCAATTCTTGCTCAATCAATTGTAGAATCTGTTTTTTGTTCATTATTCTCACCTAACTTTCACACCACTGAACTGGTGTTTTTCCTTTAGATTTTAAATAATTATTTGTAGTTGAATAAGGTTTAGAACCAAAAAATCCTCTAAAAGCCGATAGTGGACTAGGATGTGGCGATTTAATAATTAAATGTTTAGATGTATCAATGAATCGTTCCTTTTGTTGAGCAGGTCTTCCCCAAAGAATAAAAACAACATGCTCACGATAATTAGAAACAGCTTGTATGATTTCATCCGTAAATGTTTCCCACCCAATATTTCGATGTGAATGTGCTTCACCTTGTCGAACAGTCAATACCGTATTTAATAACAAGACACCTTCTCTTGCCCAGTCTTGTAAATGGGGCGAAGTTCTATGACACCCTATATCATTTTCTAGTTCTTGATACATATTTCTTAAAGATGGTGGAAATTTAGCATGAGGTTGCACTGAAAATGCTAAACCATGTGCTTGATTAGGACCGTGATAAGGATCTTGTCCTAAAATAACAACCTTGATATCTTCAAAAGGCGTTAAATCAAATGCTTGATAGATATTTTTTTTATCTGGATAAACGATTTGAGTCGTATATTCTTTTTCTAAAAAGTCATGCATCGCCTGAAAATCATGGCGTGTTGTTATATCATGAAATACCTCTGACCATTTCATTCGTTTTCACCTCAAGCTACATTTTAACATATTCATATTGGAAAAATGACTGATTTTATAAGCATTAATTTTTGTAAACCTTTATATATTTTAGGTTTACAATCAATCTATTTTTAATTATATTACAATTACTATAGATAAATTTCAGTAGTTTGGAGTGTTATATATGTGTACGGCTATTTCTTTATATACAAAACAACGTTATCATTATTTAGCTAGAACGATGGACTTTGCATTTGAATTTAATGGTATCCCAACCATTGTTCCACGTCATTATCACTACCAATTTGATCTAGATTCAGACATGCGTCTTGAATATGGTTTTGTTGGAACAAATTTAAAAGTAGGACGTTATAGATTTGGTGATGGTATAAACGAAAAAGGTTTAGCTATTTCGAACCATTACTTCACTGGTGAAGCCTCATACAGTACCCATAAACGTTATGGTTATTTTAACTTAGCACCTGAGGAGTTTATTGTTTGGGTTTTAGGTTTTAATAAAAGTATTAGCGAATTAAAACAAAAGGTTAAGAAGATCAATATTATGAATGAAAAAAATACAACTTTGAATATCGTTCCTCCTTTACATTTCATGGTCACTGATGAAACAGGACATACCGTAGCCATAGAACCTCACAATGGCTTATTAATAGTTAAAGATAATTATGTTCATACCTTAACAAATGCGCCTAAATTAGATTGGCATCTATCTAACTTAAGAAATTATGCTTATTTAACACCACAGAAATCAACCAATCAATTAATAGGTAAAGTGCTAGTAAGATCAATGGGTTGTGAAGCAGGAACAAATGGCTTACCGGGTGGTTATACTTCAACAGAACGTTTTATACGGGCTACATATTTAAGACACCAACTACGCTGTTCCCATAATGAAGATGAAAATTTAATGAATTGTTTTAAAGTTCTAGAATCAGTCAGTATCCCTCAAGGTGCAGTTATCGATGCCAATAAAATACATTACACACAATATCAATTAGTGATGGAAAGTAAAGAAAGAAGCTATTATATTAAGCCATACTTTAGTAATCAAATTTTCAAAATAAAATTAACTGAAGATCTTTTAAGTAAGAATGAGTTGACATTCTTACCTATTAATCACGAATTAAAGATAACATCAATACAGTAACTAACGTATGATGATTGATTTTGAATTTTACAAAATATAATAATTTAGCGTACGCGATAAACATGATATGATAAAGACACTAGAAATTAATGGGAGTGAATGAATGATGGCTTTAAAAAAAGTATTAACGATAGCTGGTTCAGATACAAGTGCTGGTGCCGGTATGCAAGCAGATCTTAAAACGTTCCAAGAACTTGATGTATATGGAATGGTAGCTTTAACATCTATTGTGACAATGGATAAAGAAACATGGTCCCATGATGTAACACCCATTGATATGAATATCTTCGAAAAACAACTTGAAACAGCAATATCAATTGGACCTAATGCTATTAAAACAGGGATGTTAGGAACACAAGACATTATTAAACGTGCCGGAGATGTTTTTGTTGAATCTGGTGCAGACTATTTTGTAGTTGATCCAGTAATGGTTTGTAAAGGTGAAGACGAAGTACTTAATCCAGGAAACACAGAAGCAATGATTCAATATTTACTACCTAAAGCTACAGTAGTTACCCCGAATTTATTCGAAGCAGGTCAACTCTCTGGTTTAGGAAAATTAACATCAATTGAGGACATGAAAAAAGCTGCTCAAGTGATTTATGACAAAGGCACACCTCATGTCATTATTAAAGGTGGCAAAGCACTCGATCAAGATAAATCTTATGACTTGTACTATGATGGCCAACAATTTTATCAATTAACTACTGACATGTTCCAACAAAGTTATAATCATGGTGCAGGATGCACATTTGCTGCTGCCACAACAGCTTATCTTGCGAACGGTAAATCTCCAAAAGAAGCAATCATTGCTGCTAAAGCATTTGTAGCTTCAGCAATCAAAAATGGTTGGAAAATGAATGACTTTGTAGGACCTGTTGATCATGGTGCATATAACCGTATTGAACAGATTAACGTTGAAGTCACTGAGGTTTAAAAATACTAGATTGTATAAATACTAGTACATTTTAGCCCTAATTTATAGGCTCATTTAATTCCTACAAACTTTGTAATTATAATTAAATCAATATCTATATAGATGTGGAAAGCCTGGGACAAAAAGGTCCAAGATAAGTAAATAAAGACAATTTCTATTGAAATA
>OBYX01000059.1_pt1 | contig 35788 bp, 51 predicted proteins | sample 1476831 | NCBI WGS metagenome assembly OBYX01 (sample SAMEA2580219, study PRJEB22360) | human gut metagenome | biome: human gut; feature: human-associated habitat; material: faeces | place: Denmark | collected 2008/2010 | reverse complement strand
ATGGTAATATCTTACAATAAAAAGTAATTTATGATAAGACTTACGTAATAGACAAGCGTTTCATGTAATAGCGATAAGTTTTATGTAATAGATATAAGTTAAACACTTATGTAATAGATAGGAGATATAATGTTTACAGTTACTAAACGGTTAGAGGTGAGTGCATCTCATCAATTAAAACTAGATTATCCGAGTAAATGTCAAAATCTTCATGGGCATAACTGGATTATTACAGTTCATGGACGTTCTGAAGAGTTAGATCATAATGGGATGGTCATCGACTTTACGATTATTAAAGAAAAAATTCATGGTCGCTTGGACCATCGCCATATCAACGATGTACTAGGCGATATAAATCCTACTGCGGAGAATATGGCAAAATGGATCGCTGATGAATTGGGCCCAAAATGCTTTAAAGTAGAGGTTCAAGAATCTGAAGGGAACACAGCTATTTATGAACGTGATTGAGATTTTTGCCTCTATTGATGGGGAAGGTAGTCGGCAAGGCTTGCTGACTACATTTTTACGCCTTCATGATTGCAATATTCGCTGTTCCTATTGCGACACGACTTATAGCTACGGCATTGATAGTGTTTTCACAGAGATGACTGTAGCTGAGGTGGCTGATGTTATTGAAAGCTTAGGCAATCATCGCATTACTATTACTGGTGGGGAGCCTCTATTACAAGAAGCTGCTGTTGTAGAGTTAATTGATGAATTAAATCGTCGGAAGGCTTTAAAGATACAAGACAGTCCATCAAGTCAAAGTGATTTAACTCGTATTAATGATGTAGATAAACGAGAGAGGCCTAATAATAGTCCTTATGATTTCAATATTGAAACAAATGGCACGATTATACCGAGCTTTCATAGAGATAATGTGTGGTTTACCTACGATTATAAAACGCCGTCCTCTTTAGCCGAAGAGTCTATGAATATAGATATATTCAAGGTGGCTACAGAACGTGATTTGATTAAGTTTGTCGTTGGCTCTCCAGAAGATTTGGATTGTATGCGTCGCATAATTAGTAAATATCCTACAGTGGCTCAAATATATGTATCGCCTGTATGGGGACAGATTGAGGCGGCATCGATTATCGATTATATGAAAACATATAATTTGCAGAATGTACGATTCCAACTGCAAATCCATAAATTTGTCTGGGATCCAGATGCAAAGGGTGTATAGTATTGTTAGGCTGTGTAGTATCAGTATTTTTTCTATGGTATGATATGAGGTCTGATGAAATCTTGATATAAAGGGGTAAATATGGATACAAAAAAAATAGAATCGCTTATATATCAGTTGTTAGAAGCATTAGGTGAGGATCCTAATCGGGACGGTTTGTTAGAAACACCGAAACGGGTGGCTCAAATGATGGAAGAGGTATATGAAGGCATTCAGTATACAAATGCTGAGATTGCAGACATGTATGGTAAGACCTTCGCTGTAGATACAAATCAAATGGTAGTAGTAAAGGATATTACTTGCTTCTCTCATTGTGAACATCATATGGCATTGATGTATGATATGAGTATCAGTATTGGGTACATTCCAAAAGGTCGTGTCATAGGTTTATCTAAGATTCCCCGCATAGCTGAAATGTGCTGCAAGCGTTTACAACTACAAGAAAAAATTGGTGAAGATATTGCGGAAGTAATTTCCTTAGCGACAGGGTCTGATGATGTTATTGTGCACATTACATCGTCTCACAGCTGCATGAGTGCACGAGGCATTAAATCTACAGATAGCCAAACGACTACACTAACTACTAAAGGCGTATTTAACGAAGATCATATGATTCACCGTTTTATGCTAATGAAATAGTCTTAGCGTTTGAGTTGCCTTGACTAAATGACAGTCTATTCGGTATAATTAATAAGCTAGAAACTAACTGAGGGCCTATAGCTCAGGGGTAGAGCAACCGGCTCATAACCGGTCGGTCCCTGGTTCGAACCCAGGTGGGCCCACCAATACTTTGAAATGCGAACCACCTTCGCATTGATTGCTAAATTCTGGCAATTCGTTTTTATAATTGAAGATAATTTCAACCCTATCATTATAGATAGTTACGCTTTTGATAAACGTATCAAGAATACGTGAGCGGCCTGTCTTAGTGGTAGGGTTTTCTGTTGCCATTCTTTCGAGAAAATACTCGATATGAGCCGCAGTAAATTTTATAGGTGTAATAGCGCTCTCATGGTTCGCTTTTTGCTCTAATAGGTCTTGACGTTCATTTTCGAGGCTTTCTATTTCAGATTTTAGCCTATCGGTAATAAAACCTTGCTTAATGGCACTCATGCAGTTATCTAATTCTGTATCTATAGCCTTAATTTTATTATTTATGCTCTGTATGGCCGTTTTAGCCTCTTGGGTAACATTACTATAGCCAGACATTACTAAATGAGCTATACGCTCGATAATTTGAGGCTCATTTAAGATGTTTAGTGTTTTATTAATCACCAAGTCCTCGAGTTCATCTCGGCGAATATTTGGCGCTGTGCAAGCGTGGTATTTACGGCGATTAGTGCATACGTAATAATGGTGCTTTTCGCCATTTCTTGATGTAGCTGTAGAGCCTGCATAATGGCCGCCACATTCGCCACAAATTAGCTTGCCACATAGATTATACATTTCAGAGCGTCGGCCTTTATTTTTAATTCTATTAGGCATAACCTTTTGAACCTCGTCGAATATCTTTCTCGAGATAATAGGCGGTATTGAGTCCTCGATACGAATATCGCCCCATGAGTACACGCCTATATATTTCTCGTTAGATAGGATATTCTTAATCACGCTAGTGGAAATCTTGCGGCCTCGCTTAGTCGTGTAGCCTTTACTATGTAAAATATTTGAAATTTTAGCCATAGAATGCTGTTTTAGGTATAAGTCATAGATTAACCTTACCGCCTTAGCCTCGTGAGCATTCACGGCTAAATGGTGGCTTTCTGTTAAGTCATAGCCGAGAGGAATGGCGGCGCCGTTCATTTTGCCTTTTAATGCGTTTTCAGTCATGCCACGTTTAACCTTTTGAGATAGCTCAACGCTGTAATATTCGGCCATACCCTCGAGCATACTCTCGAGAATAATGCCAGCTGGCTCATTGGTAATATGTTCCTTTGCACTCAATACTCTCACACCATTACGGCGTAATATACCTTTATATTTTGCGCTATCCTCACGGCTACGGCTGAACCTATCGAGCTGATAGACGATAACATAATTAAATGATTGATTGGCACTATCACAGATCATTTGCAAGAACTCTGGGCGGTTATCTGTGCGAGCGGAGAGAGCTCTATCTGTATATATTTTAGTGATTAATATACCCTCACGCTGGGCGTACTCTGTACATTCTCTTATTTGGCCCTCTATGGACTCATCTCTTTGTTTATCGCTTGAATATCGAGCGTATATAACGCCAGTCTGTAAATCTTTATTATTTGTCATTGTGTGATGTTCCTTTCAATGGTATAATCTTATCAAGAAGTAAAGATGTGATAACCATAACCGCCGAAGTTTATGCTCGGCGGTTTTTGGTTTTAGGTATAAATAAAGCCCCTTGATAGGGGCTCTTTTTTATTTCTTGCCTTTATATTTAGCTTGCACCTCGGCCATTTTGCCACTTTGCACAGCGAAATTATAAGCATATATAGCTGTTTTATATTCGTTGGAACCCTCAACAATAGGCACGATAGGCGTAGGCTGCACGCTGCCACTCATTACATAATCAGAATTTCTCGAGAAATTTGTAACCCTATCCACTCGATACAGTACAGACATAGGCTTTCCTGTTCCGTGCGGATCTAATACATAGTAAAAGTGGTTTAATTTCCATGTAATATATGGTTCTTCTGGGTTATCTATTTGAGTGTACAGCAATATTTCAACGCTGCCGCCGTCATAATTCTTTATATCTAAATCAGCTCTTACGCTAACATTTACGCCTTTCTCGGTTGTATATGCTGGTACAAATGGCGCCGCTGGGTTGATAGCAACGGCAGAAAATGACATGCTAGCTAATAGGCAAGCAACAATAACTAACTTTTTCATAATACATAACTCCCCTTAATGTTCCCTTTACTTAGTTTTTAAAAACGCCTCTATAAGCGCTTTTATCGTGGCACGTTCCTCATCTGTAATGATATGTTTATCATAAGACAATATATTATCCTTTTCGAGTACCGCTTTTAAATTAACCCCCTCAGCGTTCTCTATGCTCATTAGCGTAGAGGGCGCTTTTTTTATTTCTGGCAACTCTAAATTATGGATCACATCTTTTTTGAGTGCGCATGCTACGTATAAATCATCTACAGCCTCATCATCATACAATGTGAAATCAATATCAACGCCACACTGATGAATAAAGTCTATCTTTTGTTGACGCATTATATCGTAATCGTCCACCTCGCCAGTTAAATAATACAACGATACCCCCAAATAATTGGCCAACTTTTGCAACTTATCCATTTTTGGCGTGTATTCTTTCTTTTTCCATGCTGCGAGGGTAGACCTAGACACGCCAGTAGCCTTTGCTACTTTGTATGCGGTCAATCCTTTTTCTTGCAACAAATTATTAAATCTTTCGTACATTTTTCTGACCTTACTTTATAAAATAGTTAAGAAAGATTTACGAAAAGTTTACTAGGTACGTTCAGTTTTCTGTGCTATTATATAGCCATAGGGAACGTTAAGAAAACTTGACGTAATAGAAATTAATTAATATTTCTTAACTAATTCTATCACATAGAAAGGGGTGAGGCAATGGAATATAAAAAAATTGAGGTTCTCTTAACAGAGAACGGCGTAACAGCTTATAGAATGTGCAAAGATTTAGGCTTGCATACATCATCTGTTACGGCGTGGCGCAAAGGCGATTATAAGCCAAGTGTTACAACCCTAAAAAAAATCGCTGATTATTTCGGCGTTACAGTTGATTACTTCTTATAAAGGGGGTGAAAAAATGAACGAATTACAAGTATTTAATAATGCAATGTTTGGGAATGTGCGAATTATTCTACAAGATAACGAGCCGTGGTTTGTAGCAAAAGACGTATGCGATTGTTTGGAAATTAAAAATACAACAGATACGCTAAAGCGATTAGATGAAGATGAACGGGCTAGATTGAATCTAGGGCGTCAAGGTGAGGCGAACGTTGTCAATGAATACGGCTTATATAGCTTGGTAATGTCAAGCCGCAAGCCAGAGGCAAAAGAGTTCAAACGCTGGATAACGCACGAGGTACTACCTGCACTACGTAAAACAGGCAGCTACTCGCTAAATATTCCTCAAACATTGCCAGAGGCTCTACGAGCTTACGCAGATGAGGTAGAGCAGCACAACAAGACTAAAGCATTAGTTGAGGCGCAGCGGCCGAAAGTGATTTTTGCCGACGCAGTGAGTACTAGCGATACCGATATTTTAATCGGTGATCTAGCCAAACTTTTAAGCCAAAACGGCCACAATATTGGGCAAAATAGGTTATTTGAGCGGTTAAGAAATGAGGGCTATCTGATTTCAAGAAAAGGCGGCTCTTACAATATGCCAACACAGCGAGCTATGGAGCTAGGACTTTTCAGAATTAAAGAAACTGCTATCACTCATTCAGACGGCAGAACAAGCATTAACAAAACGCCTAAAGTAACAGGAAAAGGGCAATTATATTTCATTAATAGATATGAGGGCGTGAGGTTATGACATTGCTTGTTGATGAAATATATAACTTTTATAATAACCCTCAAAATTTAAAAGACTTCGAAAAATGGAAAAAAGAAAGGGATAAAAACCATGAAAAAGAGAGTACAGCAGTTAAAGCGAGCTCATAAATTAATGGGCTGGACATATGGCGACATTCTAAGCCAGCTGGTATATCACTTTAAAGAAAGGAAATAGAAATATGATGACAAGACAATTAAAAGCAAGACACAAACCCATGAAAGCTAGACGGCTAGGGCGTAATGATGAGCCTACATCGTTACAAATGGCACTATTCACTTTCTTAACATTGGTTTTTTTCTTTGCCACTGCTTACTGGTGGTGTACTGGTGAGGTTTTAATTAAATGGTAATTGAGGTATTAGCGACGCTATGCATGGCAAGCACATTTCTAGCTGTCTTATACAGTATCTACTCAATGATCTGTATTTTGGCATAAAAAAAGAGCTATTCACAAAAAGCGAATAGCCCTATATTCCAATCAATTAAGAAAGGAACATCACACAACATTATTATATATTATTTTCTAATGAAAAGAAAGGAAACATCACACAATGTACAAAAAGATTTTTGACAGTAAAAATGCTACTCGTGAAGAGTGGTTAAAGGTTCGCAAGCTAGGGCTTGGCGGCTCTGATATGAGCGCCGTGCTAGGTATTAATCAATGGCGCAGCCCTCTCGATGTGTGGCTCGATAAAACGAGCGACGCAGTAGAGGAAAAAGAAAGCGAGCCGATGTATTGGGGTACTATCCTAGAGGATATCGTAGCCCAAGAGTTCGCAAAGCGTACAGGGTACAAGGTGCGTAATAACAACTTCACATTACAAAGCGAGGAATATCCATATTTACTCGCTAATATTGACCGAGAAATCGTCGGCCTAGACGCTGGGCTTGAATGCAAGACAGCGAACGCATTCAAGGCCGATGAGTGGCAGGGCGACAACGTGCCAGACGCTTACTATGTGCAGTGCCAGCACTACATGGCGGTAACTGGTAAGGCAAGCTGGTGGATAGCTTGCCTCGTAGGCGGTAATACATTCTACTACAAAGAAATCAAACGCAATGATGAAGTTATTCAAGCGATTATTGATACTGGGGCTGAATTTTGGCGGCTAGTGGAAACAAAAACCATGCCAGCGCCAGACGATAGCAAAGCCTGCAGCGAGGCGCTCAAAAAACTCTATAAAAACAGTAATGGTAATGTTATCGAGTTACCTGCTGAATATAGCAACGCTGTTATTGATTATCTTAAAATCAAAGACCAGCTCACAGAGTTAGAGGCTCAAAAGCGAGGCATTGAAAATCTTTTAAAAGACTATATGAAAGACAACGAAAAGGCGACGGCTGGCGAGCATGTTGTATCGTGGAAAACGAGCAAGCCTCGTGAGACGTTCGATAGCAAAACGTTCAAGAACGATCACCCAGATTTATATACAAATTACATCAAGCAGGGTGAGCCTAGTCGTAGGTTCGAGGTGAAATGATGAAAACACACGATTTGAGAAAACTGCTCGAGGCTGTTCCGTATGATTTTGATGTACATATCGAAACACCTGTAAACACAATCAAGTATACGGCAGAGGTAAAGCTGTATACATCGACTTTGAAAATAAATTGTTAATAGTAGGGGAGATTAAAAGATAATGGCAACTACAACAGGTATTGAATTAAAGAAAAACACTATCACGGCCGCAAAAGAGGCTAAAACATTAAAAGGCATGCTTGAAAGTCAAGCATACAAGAAAAAATTTGAGGGAATGCTAGGCAAGAAAGCAGCTGGCTTTATGAGTAGTATTATTGCAGTTACAAACAACAATAATTACTTGATGAAAGCAGATCCTGCCACCGTTATTGGAGCAGCTGCACAAGCGGCTATGCTAGACTTGCCAATCAATCAGTCTCTTGGTTTTGCCTATATCGTGCCTTATAAAGGAGCTGCACAGTTCCAACTTGGGTATAAGGGTTATATCCAGTTAGCGCAACGCAGCGGCCAATACATTGATATTGGCGCCAAGACTGTATACGAGGGCGAGCTCGAATACGAGAACCGCTTACTCGATAAATTCCGATTTGGCGAACGCACAGGCGATAAAGTCATTGGTTATCTAGCCTATTTCAGACTTACAAACGGTTTTGAGAAAATGCTATTTATGGATCTTGATGAAATGCAAGCGCATGCCAAGAAATATAGCCAAAACTATAAAGGCGGCACAGATAAATGGGGCATCGCTGACTTCAATGTCATGGCCGAGAAAACGGTACTCAAACGCCTGCTTTCCAAATTCGGCCCTTTGAGCATTGAAAGCGTCCAAATGAGCCAAGCCCTTTCTAATGACGGCGGCGTAATTAGCATGAATAAAGACGGCGAGTTTGACGTTGATTTTGACGGCGAAACTATCGACGCCGAATATGAGGGAACTGTAGAGGAACACAGCGGCGACACTTATAACGTGGCTGGTGAAATTATTGACGCCAACACAGGCGAGGTAGTCGGCCGTGAATAACAATGACAAAATGCTTGCTCAATTCGGTTCTGACTGGGTGAAAGTGAGGGATCATATCGCAGCGTTAAAGCTGTTCTATATTCCTTATACACCTACCTTTATGGTACGCACCGAAAAGGAAACAGGCGTTTCAGCTAATACAGTAAAAAGCATTTTAGACTATGGTCTACAGATTGGGCTATATGGAAAGACGAGCGATAGAGATTATATTACGTTATCACCTATTAGATAAGGAGTTTTAATAATGGCTAGACCTAAAGCGAAAGGGGTTGAGTACTTCCCTCTTGATGTAGGGTTTTTGAGTGATTTAAAAATAAGAAAAATCATGCTTTCGTGTGGGGCCAGCTCTATTGCTGTACTGATATACATATTCGCAACGATCTATAGAGATGAGGGCTATTTCATGAACGTTAAAGATGATGATATAGCACTCATCGCTCTTGATACAAACCTCGATACCGATTATGTAAAAAATGTCATAAATCGAGCGTGTGAGGTAGGGTTATTCTCATTTAGAATTTACGACAATTTTCGAGTCCTAACGTCTGAGGGAATACAAAATAGATACCTTAAAATCACAGAGCGTAGAAAATCGGTAAAAATTAATGCTGACATTAACTTAGTTAATGTTGACATGATGTATACAGAAACTAGGGTTAATGTTGCAGAAACTATAGTTAATGTTGCAGAAACCCCAGTTAATGTATACAAAAGTACACAAAGTAAAGTAAAGGAAAGTAAAGTAAAGGAAAGTAAAGGAAAGGAAAGTAAAGAGAAAAATACAGTAATTCAAAGCGATGTATTCTCAACTTGGTTAAATACTTTCGGAGACATCTCTTCTTTTATAAAAGAAACTTTAGAAATGCTTACCGAGGAATATGGCCCAGAGCAAGTAGTAGAGGCTATCGAGATCACACACGATAGAGGGAAAACCTCAATTAAATACGTTGAGGGCGTGTTGAAAAATAAAAGGTTAGGAAATGAAAAAAATAGACGTAACGGCAGTAATCGAAAAGCTAAAGATGAGGCAGTCGATTGGCAGGCCGAATACGAAAGGGTACACGGCAAAGGCTGACTATGAATTTATTAAGCCTGTCTATAATGAGCCGATTGTCATTAAAAAGGATAAGGGCAGAATATACGCAGCGGCTGGCATTCCTAAACGCTACTATGACATGTCTTTCACTTGGCTAAAACAAAATGGAACATTCCCAAAGGAAAACGCCGAGGCCTATCGCATAGTAAACAACTACAGGCAGCACCTAGAGGAGAACCTAAACACAGGCAAGGGGCTCATATTAAGAGGCCCAGCTGGAACAGGGAAAACCTCTCTCGGCGTGTGCCTATTAAAAGAGGCGCTAGAGATTGGTAAGGGGTGTTTAATGATCTCAATGCCAAATCTCTTAGACAATATGCTTACATTGTCAAAAGGCGACAGCGTGGCATTCATGAGCTACGAGCAAAAGCTGCGGAACATACCGCTTTTATTGCTCGATGATTTTGGGGTTGAGTACTCAAAATCTGAATGGGTAGCAGCTAAAGTAGAAAGCATAATCATAGACCGATATAACCGAATGCGGCCGATTATCTTAACCACTAACTATAGCGATAACTGGACAAAGGAAAACTACAGCCAGCGTATATATGATCGATTGCGTGGCGAATACAAGGAGGCCGTTTTTATGGGCGGCTCTCACAGATGATAAAAATTCATTTAAACGACCTATAAGGCTAGTTTAAAATTCTCACGATAGAATTATCGAGCGAATAGCTAGAGGGTGCAAAATAACGAAATTTTCCGCATAGAATTAGAAAATAATTTGAAAGTTATAGAGGAGGTATAGAAGTGTTAGTTAAAGACGAAGCAAAGTATTGTTGGTGTTTTTATGATGAGATTGGCGATCCACAAGACAGCATAGAAAACGCCATTAATGACTGTATAGACAATTATCAAGGGTTTGATTTTGGGGATAATCGCTACGGCATTGACGTATTAAATGATGAGGTTGAAATTGGAAACCCTTATTACTATGTGCCAGAGGTAGATAGTGAATATGTTATTGAATGCGTTAGAGATCGCATGCCAGATGAAATGTACGAACAAAATGAAGATTACCTTTTTCATGTTAAAAGCGAGCACATTAAAGAGTTAAGCGAAGAACTAACAAAAGTGTTCCAAGCGTGGGAAAAACGTCATAGTTATGAGAATCGAGTGTTTATGGTACAAGAAACAGAAACTCATAAGATTGCTGATTATATTTAGTGAAATGTATTGATTGTATAGAGGTGTAAAGTTGGAAATTGTAATACTTGGCCAACCAAGAACGAAAAAGAACAGCAGCAGAATAGCACTCATTAACAATAAACGTGTACTCTTACCGTCAAAAGCGTTTAAAGAATATGAGAAAGTTGCTCTCATGCAGTTGGGGAGAGTGCAAGCTGTTCATGGGCCAGTATCGGTGCGGTGCCGCTATTATTTACAAAACCGAGCACATTGGCCAGATTTGGTAGGCCTATTACAAGCAACTAGCGACATACTGCAAGCGGCTGGCGTGATTGATGATGACAAATACATCGTCAATTATGACGGCTCAGAAATTGCAGGCATTGACAAAGACAGACCGAGGGCCGAGATCACTATTCAGCCAATTAATGAAAATACTGTCTTACTCAATGAGTACGAAAGGCAAAAAGCTAGAGAGTGCGACACCACTCAAAAGCCTAAACGCTGTAAGGTTGCCACGATAGGGGCTAAGGCTAAACCGAAAGCCCCTACCTCAATATCGTATAAAGAATACAGAAAACTCATGATGAAAGGACATCGCACACCATGAATGAGAATGAAAAAGAGTACAGAGCCTATCTAAAAGGCTATATAGAGCAAGCCTTGTATATTGTAGCTGGTGAGGATACAGAGTTATTCAATGAGGCAAAAGCTGCTGTAATAAACGAAATCAAAGGCATAAATGAGGTTCGAAATGAGCGACTCATTCAATAAATATTGAATGGAAAGAGGTGAGGATATGGACGAAAGCGATATTCAATATGCATTAGGCAAGCATTTATTTTTAAGAAAAATATGCATTCCTAATGTGAGCATGTACTGCCCTGGGAAATCAGAATACGAGGCTGATTTTATATATTTTGATTTAAAAACAAAATACATCACAGAAGTTGAAATTAAAACATCTATTCAAGATTTTAAGCGTGATTTTAAAAAGAAACGCTATCATGACTGCGGAAATGTTAAGTATCTATATTATGCAGTGCCTAGAAGTTTGTATGACGATTATTATGATGTGATTGATGAATTGTTAGGCGACGCAGGCTTAATCTTGATTGACGAGATTGATGTTGCAGATTTTAGAGGGAATATATACGAATTTGGCGGCTTTGTAAAACGTGCTAAAGCCAGAAAAGACGCATACCCTCTAAGTACTAATGGGTTAATGCATTATTTAAGAATAGGGTGTATGAAATGGGTGAACCGATGATAAAAAAGCGGCTTATATATATTGCTCACCCTTATGGCGGTAAAGAAAGCAACAAGTTAAAAATTGATAAAATCATGAATGACTTAGTTATGAATGATAGCGAGCACGATTACGTCTCGCCAATTCATAATTATGGGTTCATGTATCTTACTGGCGACGAGTACCAGCGAGGACTTGATATTTGCTTAGGTTTATTGAGCCACTGCGACGTGCTAGTGCTTTGCGACGGCTGGGAAACGAGCAGAGGTTGTAAAGGTGAGCTTGATCATGCTTTAAAAAGGGGAATGCCAGTATTTACAATAAGCGAATGGAAAGAACAACTAAAGGGGAGTGAATAAATGTATACGGTAGTATTAATAGAATGCAATGGCAGCGATAATGTAGGGTGTTATGGCTCATACAAAACAATAAACGAGGCACGAAATGCGAAAAATGAATTTGAAAAAGAACAAAGAAAATTCATGCAAGGCCTAAGTGACGAACAATTTTCTAAATTTATTGAAGAAATGCCGGTTATTGTAAAGAATTATTCTCACATTATGAGCGTTTCATATATTTTGCAAAATTGCTGTGGGTAAACATATGCTTAAATCGCCATGCAAAGGCTGTGAATACAGAATTGTAGGCTGCCATGCAAAATGTGAGCCTTATGTAAAGTATTCGGACAGCTTAATCAATCAGAGAAAGGCTCGAGATAAGAGCGGCGATATATTGGGATATGTTAAGGATACTACCAATAGAGTACGCCGACGTATCGGAAAGCCTAAATATTATGGGTGGTAAAGAAAGGATATATATGAAATTTATAGATTTTTTCAGCGGCATAGGCGGCTTTCATAGCGGCTTAGAACGTGCAGGCATGGAGTGTGTAGGCTGGTGTGAATTTGATAAATTCGCACAGGTCTCATATAGAGCTATGTATGATACAACGAATTTATGGTTCGGAAATGATGTAACAAAGGTTAATGGTTGGGAATTACCAAAGGCTGATTTATGGACTTTCGGCTTTCCTTGCCAAGATGTGAGTATCGCAGGGAAACAAAAAGGAATGAAAGAGGGTACTCGCAGCGGTTTATTCTATGAAATTATGAGGTTATTAGATGAGTGTAAAGAAAATAAACCCAAATGACTTGTGTGTGAAAACGTTAAGAATTTGCTGTCAATCGACGGCGGAACAGGGTTCCTTAACGTTATCGGTGAAATAGCCGAAAGAGGGTACAGTATCGAATGGAAAGTGTACAATTCCAAAGACTACGGAGTGCCACAAAACAGAGAACGAGTGTACATTGTTGGATATATTGGAGAACGATGTACCAGCGGACTTTTACCTATCAAAAGAGAAAGTACAGCGGTTATTGAGCAAGTCGGTAATTTAAGAAAAACTAATAGTTTTGGCGGAAACCCTCAAACAGGCAGAGTATATTCTACGGCAGGAATAGCGCCAACGTTAAATACATGTGGCGGGGGAGATCGAGAGCCTAAAATCATAAGCGCTAGAGCATGCCTTACGCCAGATAGAGAGGAAAAGCGGCAAAATGGTCGCAGATTAAAAGATGAGGGCGAGCCAGCTTTTACATTAACGAGTCAAGATCGCCACGGCGTATTAATTAGAACTGCGAATAAACAAGGCTATATGACGGCACAAGTTGGCGATGGGGTAGACCTTGCATATCCAGATAGTGAAACACGACGAGGAAGAGTACAACCGCAACGATCAAACACATTAACAACTAGCGATAATCTGGGTGTATTGGTTGATGATGAACCTATTCGCATTAGAAAATTAACGCCTAAAGAGTGCTGGCGTTTACAAGGTTTTACAGATGAGCAGTACGAAAAAGCAGCGGCGGTAAATAGTAACAGTCAGCTTTATAAACAAGCTGGTAATGCCGTTACTGTGAATGTAGTTGAAGAAATAGGAAAGCATATTATGAAAATAGAAAATGAGGTAAACATATGAAAGCATTCTTATACACAATATCCATAGCACTTATTCTGGTAATGAAAGTCGAGATTATTGCGCTCGCTATTGCGGCAGTGCTTTGGTTAATAGGCCTATTCAACGTAACTGGCGGCGATGTATTGAGAATACTCGGTATATTGCTTGGTACATTCGCCGTATCATTAGTGGCGTATGTGAGCGCTGAACTTAGGGAGTAGGCAAGTATGAATAGATTTGAAAGTATTGAAAATTTAGAACAGCTAAGAATGGCTTTAACCGTTGCTATAGGTAACGATATAATCATTCCTAGCGTTGAGCAAAGAGAATCAGTTTTTGCCTATGGCTTCGTATATGGGTATATCTGGCGTTATAAAAAATATGGTGTAAAGGTTGATTTAAACAGCATAATGAACGATGAAATTTTAAAGCATAACGCACTTGATAGCTCTATCGAAGATATAAGGGCGTATGTAAAACAAGAATTATGCGGAATGCTCAGTAAAGAGGCCGATAAATGATAAACACAGAGGAATTATTCAAACACGGCTTTGATGAGGTTGAATTTAAAGCCTATCAAAAATGCGAATATCTTACATTAAAATGTAGAGATTATATGACTGATAATGATTTGAATATAGCCTTACAATATGCTCGTAATGTTGCCAAGGATAATCAGAACAGTGATCGTGCAGTGCTTATAAAAATTAAAGACGGTATGGGCTATAGAGTATTAAGCGTCGAGGATATTATCGAACTTAAAATGATAGATAGAAAAGTTCAATTAACTGAAAATAGCTTTACTACTGAAAAAATATTAATAACATTAACGAAATGAGGTAGATAATATGCCAAATTGGTGCGAAGGTTGGGTTAAGTTTAGAGGAACTAAAGAAGATTTAATCAAGTTTATAACAAACGAATTCAAGGGCTCTAACCCTGAGATGTGCTTTTCTGATTTAGTGCCTGATATACCAGAGCGAACAGTGTTTTTGAAGTCGCTTTACCGCTCATGTGTGTATAGCAGCGATGTAGAAGAGGCCAACGATCCAATCATACTTAACGAAGAGGGTATAGGTGTTTTTAACGTTAAAATACATCACGCTTGGGGTGTAAGTGGGCAGGGTTATGTAGAATTGGCCAAAAAATATAACCTCGATATAAAGGGCAAGTGTTATGAGCGAGGTATGGAATTTGTAGAAGAATTTGAGATCAACAATAAAGGCGAGGTCGTGCTTTATAAGGAACGCAAATTCGATGATTATTACTGGGAATGTGAATGCCCAACATTAGGCGGTTAGGAAAAGGAGTGTTAACATGAACGATAAAGAGGGCCGTAAGTGGCTGCTACAGAAACTATATGATAGAGGGTTTAAATACATTTTTCATTCTGGCGCAATGGGCGGATATTTAGCCACAAAGCAACCGCCAAAAGTTAAGGGAAATCACATATATGTTAGCGGAGATTTTGAGCGAATTGACTTATTAAGCGATTTACTCCCAGATTTTAATGAGCCGAATTATCTCGATATTGGCAAGTATCTCGGCTTTGTTGATTGGGGCAAAGTTGCTGTGGATACGCCGATAATTATAAAAAATCCACACGATCCGCTAAAACGCTATTTTGCAAAATATGAAAATGGTTATGTTTATTTTTATAGTTCTGGTTGTACAAGTTGGAATTATGAAGAAGTCAGAATGGCAAGTCCAAAATATGTAGAGTTAGCAGGTGGCGACGATGAAAACTGATACTTATATCGTTACTCTCGAGAGCGGCTGTTATGAATGGACTCGAGAAAACGAAATACACGGCTTAAAAGAGGCAAAAGAGGCAGGCATTAAAGAGGCTCAAAGGTGTGGCAAGGATATATTCTATCTGGTGCGTTGCTCGCAATGGTGGCCTAGCGTTACTATGTGGACTCGAAACCTGCTCGAAGAAATCGAGGAAGAAAGCGATTGCATTATTAATGATAACCAAGTCATGAGAAACGTATCAGAAAGCGAGTTCTCTGAGTTGTATTGTGGAGTTAAGAAATTAATTCGTCAATGGCTTATCAGAAATAAGCGCATACCTAACGGCGTGTATTTCGAGGAAGAAATTATTTACAAAGTTAAGGACGGAAAGGCGGTTAGAATTGGAAAATCAGAATAATGATGATCGCCTACATTTAACGGAATATGTGGACTATGGGCAAATACAAAATGTACAAAAAGCACGATTAATGGCACATGCAGCTGTTGAGGAAAAATTCAATAAGCGCCTAAACTTTATGACATGGTTCGTATTCATAATCTCTATTGTGTTTGGTGTTCTGGCCGCAATCGGAATGATATTAATGTTAGCTGCTGGCTTTCATCATATATGGGGGTGATTAAATGGAACGTACTTTTACCGAGTTAGAGGTAGAGGCTATCGTTAAGATTGCAGCAGAAACAGCAGCACAAACGGCCTTAACCGAATTTAATCGGAGAAATGAGGATATGCTCGCCAAGAAAAATGAAAGAGCCTATAAGAATACTACAACGCTACTCGAGGGATACACGGCTATGAAAGCACATTGCCAGAGTGCTATTGCAAAGGCAGAGGATACGCTCACACCTAGCGACTTACAAACAGTATTGTATGAGGTCTTTAATAGAAGAGGCTTATTGCAGATTGAAACTATTCTCGCTAGTAAGCGACGTACCGAGTTGATCATAGAGCATATAGACAAAATGCTCGAGATATACCGCACAACTTGCATTAACAATAATAAGCACTATTGCGAGTGCGTGATTGATAGGTATATCAACGATTTAACAATCGCAGAAATTGCAGAAAAACATAATACAGTTGAGCGAAATGTGTATAGGTGGCTAGATAAAGGGATAGATGATTTGAGTATCTATTTATTTGGAGCATACGCCCTGTAAATTGTCGAAAAGCTGTCATATTCAGTGCTAAATATCTGTGGTACTATGTTAGTGGTGAATGGTGCTTATACGTTTCATTCTATCCTCCTTTCTTTCGACATACATATAGAACCAACAGCAAGAACACCTCGGCAGAGATTAGGGTACTCTGTTCGAGGTGTTTTTGTATTTAAACATATAAAAGAGGTGAGATCGTGGCAGCTAAAGCAAAAAAGACAGAGCCAAAGAAAAAGAAAAGGCTAGGCCGTACCCCTAAATATGAAACATGGCTCGAGCCAGATAATCTAATAAGACTCGAGGGCTGGGCACGAGACGGCCTAAATGATGAACAAATAGCGCATAATATCGGAATTAACGTATCTACTTTGTACGCTTGGAAAGTTAAGTATAAAGATTTTTCAGAGGCGTTAAAAAGAGGCAAAGAGGTAGTCGATATATTAGTAGAGAACGCTCTACTCAAAAGCGCTATGGGTTATAAATTCGATGAAGTAGTTCAAGAACGTATCTATAACCAAGAAACAGGAGAAAGTGAAATAGTAGAGGTTAAGCGTACCACTAAGGACGTGCAGCCTAATCCTACATCATTGATCTTCTGGCTTAAAAACAGACAGCCAGAAAAGTGGAGAGATAAGAAAAATATCGACGCAGCTGTCGAGGTGAAAAACCCATTTGAGGGCATTGATACGGCTGATATTAAAAAGCTCATAGGTGAGGAATAAGCTCAATCTGTAATAGCCATGTAAAGGGGGTGAGGGTGTGCAGGTTCAGAGCAATAAAGCAAAAATCATACAGCTAGCCAAACGAGAACTCGCAAGACGTGAGTTCTTTTATTATTGTCAGCTTAAAACAGGCGGCTTTTACAAAAAGAGCCGTAAGTACCTAGTTAAGCTATGCAATGAGCTAGAGGACTTTATCAAGAATGATGAGTACAACGTGCTTATAATGAACCTGCCCCCATAGCCTAGGCATGGAAAAAGTTTAACGGCGCAGCACTTTACGCAGTGGTGCATGGGTAACAACCCAGCTGTTAAGGTAATGACTGGCTCATACAATGAGACGCTTTCTAAAATGTTCAGTAAATCGGTTAGAAATGCGGTGCAAGAAAGTAAGGCGGACGAGGATATTATTGTATTCTCTGACGTGTTCCCTGATGTGAGGGTAGCAACAGGCGACGCACAGGCTCATTTATGGAGCTTAGAGGGATACACTAACTCATACCTTGCAACCTCGCCAACTGGTACGGCTACAGGCTTTGGCGCTACACTCTTAATCATTGACGACATCATTAAGAATAGCGAAGAGGCCTATAATGCCAGCGTGAAAGAGAAACATTGGGAATGGTTTACGAACACTATGCTTTCACGGCTCGAAGAGGGCGGCAAGATTATCATTATCATGACTCGCTGGGCGAGTGATGATTTAGCAGGTAGGGCTATCGAGCATTTTAAAGATGATCCATTATTCAAAGCCAAGGTAATCACCATGAAAGCCTTACAAGACGACGGCTCTATGCTGTGTGAAGAGGTGCTATCTAAAGCCTCTTACACGTCAAAGGTAAGGGCTATGGGCGAGGACATTGCCAGCGCCAACTATCAGCAAGTGCCGATAGATTTAAAAGGGTGCTTATACAGTCAAATACTTACATATGACACGTTGCCAAGAGATGATAAGGGTAACGTGTTATTTTCGTGTATCAAGAACTATACCGATACCGCCGATACTGGCAGCGATTACCTAGCTAGTATCACATACGGAGTATATGACGGCGAGGCGTATATCCTTGATGTAGTGTACACAAAGGACGCTATGGAAACCACCGAGCCAGAGGTAGCGGACATGCTGCATAGAAACGGCGTGAATGTAGCTGACATAGAAAGCAATAACGGCGGCCGAGGGTTTGGCCGTAACGTTCAAAGCATACTCAAACAGAAATATAACTCTAATAAGTGCGTGATCAATATGTTTCATCAAAGTGGCAATAAGATAGCTCGCATTCATTCCAATGCAACTTGGGTGATGAATCACGTATATATGCCTAGAAACTGGCGTGATAGGTGGCCGCAGTTCGCTGCTGACATTACTAAGTATCAGCGAGAGGGCAAAAATGCGCATGACGACGCACCAGACGCACTCACAGGAATTGCAGAAAAAATCAATGCGCCACAGGTTCGTAGCGGCAGAATTAACATTAATTAGAAAGGGGCAACATGGCAATAATTAACAATAACCCTCGATTAGAGGAGTATGAGCTGTTACATGACGCCTATTATGGTAGCGGCATGTTCGCTACTGGGGCGGCGATTACGGAACACGCTCGAGAGAGTCCTACATCAATCGCTTTTAGACGAAAGATAGCATACTATCTCAACTACACAGGGCCTATTTTGAATGCCTCTGTAGATCCTATCTTCAAAGACGAAATCAAGCGAGAATACGGCAAATCTGTATTGTTTGATGAGTTCATTAACGATGTAGACCGTCAAGGCACATCGCTACAGGAATTTATTGAACAGAATGCTATAGCAGCTAAGCTCTATGGTGTTTTGTATGTCGTAGTCGATAACGTGAGCGAGTTTGGCAGCTCTTTGGCTGAAACGTTGGCCAATAGGTCTATGCCGTATTTAACAGCGGTTGAGCCTAAAAACGTAGTGAATTATGAGTTCGACGACAACGGCAAGCTCAAACTATTTACTTATGCAACGTATTTGAAGAATGCCGACGGCACAATCAAAGCACACTACCATACATGGACACCTACAGAGTGGAAAATCACCGATAGTGATAACAAAGTAATAGGGCAAGGCGAGCATAACATCGGCCGCATTCCTGTGGTTCAATGGTTTGGCAGAGCAGCACGTAAACGTGATATTCTTCCGCCGCCTGAGTATTTGAGTATTGCTAAGACAAATGCTCATGTATATAACCTATGCTCTCTACTCTCTCAAATTCTTTACAATCAGACATTCTCGATCTTGACTATGCCAGTCGATAACAACGGCTTGCAAGACGTAACAATAGGCACAGACAACTTGCTCGCATATCCGTTCGAGTCAAGTAAAGCGCCGAACTTTATCGCACCAGATAAAGGGCCAGCTGAGGTACTTATGGCTCAAATTGATAAGCTCATCAATGAAATGTATCGCATGAGCGGCATTGATAGTGTAATCGGTGTGCAGCAAGCTAAGAGTGGCGTGGCTAAACAATGGGATTTTGAACGTACTAACCAAAATCTCGCAGCCTTTGCAGTCCGTTGTGAGAATGCAGAATATGACATTATCGCCCTCTATAAGTTGTGGAGCGGCGATAATTTGGAGTATTTTTGCGAGTATCCAAAAGATTTCAAAGTAAATGATGTTACTGAAAGCCTTACACAGGCTCAGCAAGCCAAAGACCTCGAATTTGAGTCAGATACGTTCGATAGCGAGATCTTAAAGAAAGTAATTGACGCTTATATGCCTAACTTGGAAAAGGAAACTAAAGACGCAATCGTTAAAGAGGCGCAGACAGCGGCCGATAATAAAGCCCAAGACCAAACCTATAACGATGATGATCTAAACGGTGGCGATAATGACACAGACGAGCCAAACGCTTGATAAGATACTCGAGCAATTTGAAAAAATGGTGCGTGAGTTAGTAAAACTTGGATATTCAGCCGATAAGGCCGTTCAAATCGCTTATAAGACGTATCCTATTATGGAAATGCTAGAGGCCCCTCTTACGGCTGATATGGTAGAGAATTTTAACAAGGCCTATCATAGTGTACTTACACCGCTCTCGGTGGCAGGTCATAGGCCTTTTAATTACACAACGCAATCAATTAGTGAGGCCATGCAAGCAGCTTGGGCAAGCGACGGCTTAAAGTTATCTAAACGGCTACATAAAAACGCTCATAAAGTACGACGAGAGACGACGGCGGTTATTTCTCAATCTCTAAAGCGTGGCAAAAGCATTCGTGAGATAGCTCGCTCTATATTCGAGGGCTATGGCAAGGGTGGCATTATTGATACTGATAAGCTCCCTAAGCATATTGAACGAATACGAGCATTAAAGGCGCCTCAATCTCTTAATAAAGATGAGCTTGCAAGATTTAAGCGAACCATTAGGCGCACAGAAAGGTTAGTGCAGCAGAATACAACGCCAAGCCTACGAGCGGCCTATTCAGAGCTTATAAAAGCTGTAGACGAGGGCAACGCTATAGACCTTTCTCGAGCTGTAACTGTGGCGGTGCAAGAAAAGGCACGATACAACGCCGAGAGGATAGCTCGCACAGAAAGTGCAAGGGCTTACGCTGACGGCCAGATGAACCGATATGCTCACGATGATGATGTAGTGGCTTTGAAATGGACGTTATCCAGTAGACACCCTCGCTATGATATATGCGACTTTTACGCTAATGCTGATTTATACGGTTTGGGTAAGGGTGTTTATCCAAAGGACAAATTCCCTAAGCTGCCTGCTCACCCTCATTGTATGTGTAGAATATCGCCTGTATTTGATTTTGAAGTCGATATTACAAAGGCAAAGGACAATACAAACGAGGGCGGCATGAGGTACATCAATTCGATTAGTAAGGATCATCAAGAGAAATTACTTGGCATTAGTGGCCGCAAAGATGTAACAGCTGGCAAAGCTAACTGGAAAGACCACGTAAAGGGCTGGAATGGGGAAACATTCGAGCCTAGAACACCAAAAGAAAATACATAATTTAGACCTACAGGCCTATGCAAGTGAATGCATGGGCCTTTTTATATTGCCATTAATTAGGGGAGCCGAACGGTGGCAAAATTCATGACGAAAAGGAGAAAGACTCATGACTTTAGCAGAATTGTACGCAGCACTTGAAAAACTCGAGGGGGGCAAAGACCTCGTGGCAGGCTTTAAAGGCGAAATCTCTCGTATTAACGAGGTAGCCAAAGCCGACCGCCTTAAATTCGAGAAACAGATTACCGATTTAACGACAGCACGTGATGAGTTAAAGGGTAAGGTTGACGAATACGAGGCTCACAAAGGCGAAAAAAGCCCAGAAATCTTGGCTTTAGAGAAACAAATCAAAGGCCTTACAGACAAGTATGAGCAAGCCGAAAAAGCACGCCAAGCAGAGATTGAAAAGCGTACTAATTCAGAAATCAGCGCTCAAACAATCGCAGCGCTCACGAAAGCGAACTGCACGGACGCCGAAACATTCAGCAAGCTTATTGCTGGACAAATCAGCGTTCAAGAGGACGGCTCTTATGGCTGGACTAAGGACGACGGCACAATCGGCACTATCGAAGAATGCGCAACGGCATTTCTTGCTGATAAGCCTTACGCTGTTAAAACTACGCAAAAGGGCGGCAGTGGTGCAGGTGCTGGCAATGCTAATGACGGAAATGGTCAATTAGCAGAAATGTACAAAATCGCAGGCATAAAACCGCCTAGCGAGGGTTAATTTTTAATGACAAAATGAGGTAACAATCAATGGCAATTAATACTTTGCAAATGGCTCAAAATTTCCAAAAAGTACTCGACCAACAAATGCTCGTAGGTGCTACATCTGGCTTTATGGAGGCTAACGCTGGCGACGTTGTATATAACGGCGGCGATACTGTTAAAATTCCTACTCTTTCCGTTGACGGCTTGGCGAACTATGACCGTGATAACGGCTACAACCGAGGCGCTGTATCTTTGACATTCCAAGACTTCAAACTCACTCAAGACCGTGGCCGTAAATTCTCTCTCGACTCTATGGACGTGAACGAAACAAACTTCTTGGCAACAGCCACAAATGTTATGACTACATTCCAAAAAGAGCAAGTTATTCCAGAGGTTGACTCTTATCGTTACTCTAAAGTGGCTGCATATGCTAAGCAAGAAAGCCGCAAAACAGACTCTTTCACGCCAGATGATACAAACATCATCAAACAACTTAACAAAGAAATCATGGAAATTGAGGACTTAATCGGTGAAACTGGCGATTTGGTAATCGTAATGAGCGCACGTGTTCAAGGTATTTTGAACGAGGCAGCAGGCGCTAAAGGCATGCTCAATGTAGCTAACTTTACACAAGGACAATACAATACTCGTGTTCGCACATATAACGAAATTCCTATTATCGGAGTATCTAGCGCACGCTTAAAATCTCAATACGTGTTTAACGACGGCAAAACTAGCGGCCAAGAAAAAGGCGGCTTTAAAGCTGATACAGGCGCAAAAGCTATTAACTGGCTTATCATGAGCCGTAAAGCTGCTATTGCTGTATCTAAAACAGACAAAATGCGTATCTTTGATCCAACTATTAACCAACAAGCTGACGCATGGGCGATTGATTATCGTAAGTTCCATGACGTATGGGTTCCTAAGAACCGCTTAGCGTCCTTGTGGGTAAACTTTGGCGCATAATTAGGGGGCAACTATGGGTAAATACAGAGTAATTCGTATGAATGAGGTTCGATACACGGACAATGAAAGCACTCTCGAGCTATGGCTTGATGAGGGCTTTGTATTAGAGCCAGAATTTGAACCAGACACAGAGCCGACAGACGGCGAGGACGGTGTAGGCGATGAAAACCCAGACACAGAGCCGACAGACGGCGAGGGTAAGAAAGCTACAAAGTCCAGTAAGAAATAATCATGAACGCTAGAGAGGTGTTTGAAAAACGCCTACGACAAGCTATAAGAGCCAGCGCTCGAGAGGTACAGGAAGAGGCACAACGCACTCATCGCTTTACCTCTCGCAGCGGCCAGCTTGAAAGGGCTATAGACGTGCGTATGATTGGCGATAAAACAGCAGAGGTATATATCGACAATAACCTCGCACCTTATGGGCCTTTCGTACATGAGGGAACACGAGCGCATTATATTTTTCCAAAAGAAAAGCAGTCTTTGCGCTGGGTTCCTGCTGGCGGCAATGGGTTTGTGTTTGCTAAACGTGTTTTTCATCGAGGCATGCAGCCAGACCAATTCTTATATGAGGCTCTCGACAATAGCCGTGAGGCTGTTCATGATATATTCTCGAAAGCTGTTAGTGTATCGCTTGGCGAAATAGCTCGTAATGTAGAGCTTGGGGCCAAACGAACAGAGCTACACATTAAACTGTAAGGGGTTTGATATATGCTATACGAATTTCAAAGCATGATATTCGATGATGAGCTACTAGGCCCAAATGTGCTAGAAAGCACGTTGAAGAAAGCTGAAAATTGGCTGTATGTATTGGCTAAAAAGTTAGGTGTGCAAGAGAGCGATGTAATACGATCGTTCGTTGTAGACGAATTAGTAACATTGTATTGCTACCGAGAAACCTGCATGAATAAGAGCGCCTCTTTAACAGGCCAATATAGCCGCAATGGCAACGATGATGATTATTATTCTAAGAAGTTGAAATATATCAACAATAGAATAGCGGTTTTAGAAAACCAAATCACAGCGGAACAGCTCACAGGGCAGCCGTCCAAGTATGCAGGGTATAGAAGTATTCCTCTATATCGAGGTGGCTAATATGTGGCTCGAATTATTGAATAAAATTAAATACGCAATCGAGAAAGCTGGGTTTGACGGACAAGTCAAACTCGGCTTTTTAAATCCTCAAAATGCTGGCGTTGACTCGCTCGGAATGGTAATGCTAGGTCGAGGCGAGGCAACCCCTAGCGATGATAAAGTGCAGAATATGCTCAAACAAGAGTTTTACATCGAGGTATGGACTAAATCAGATAGTCATGAGTTCGATGTAGCTTATGAGCAGATTGCAGCTCTTGAAAGCAAGATAGAGGAAATCTTAATTGCTTTTAGAGAGCAATGCGGCGCACTTAACGGAGAGTATTGCGTATTACAAGAAAGCGGCTATCAAATTATCGATATTCGCTGCACAAATAAAACAGACGATCACGACAGCATGAGGCCTTTTATCGGTACGCAATACCGATTTGAGGCTAAAATGTACGATTTAAAAGAAAATCTAAATACTAAAGGGGGTATTTATTAATGGCAGAAACATTATACAAACCAGCGGCCGTGGATATGCCTACAGCAGGTAAAAACTACCTATTATATTTGAATGTAGGTACAAATGAAAAAGCAGGCGCTAAATGGCTATTGTTAGGCGGTCAACGCTCTGGCGACTTATCTCGTAAAGCCGACTCTATCGACGCCTCTCATAAGGGCTCTGGTGGTTGGAAGTCCACTATCGCAGGCCTTAAAGAGTGGAGCTTTGCTCTTGAAACATTACTTATGCCTAAAGAGGAAAGTCTTACTTTGCTAGAAAAAGCTTTCTTGAATGGCGATAATGTCATGATCAAGTTTGAATATCCAGACAAGACATTCTTCACTGGAATTGCCAGCGTTACAGAGCTTTCTCTCTCTACACCTCACGACGGCGTGGCAACATATAAAGGCTCTCTTAATGGCATAGGCCCATTATCTGAGCTACAACCAGCACCGCTAGGCTAATAGGTAGTCTTTAAATACCTGTAATACATTCCTAACTTAGCGCTAAAAATAGGAGTTTTAATTATGAAAAAAGTAAATTGTGATTTTTTTAAAAATGGCGAATATTTAATGTTCAATATGCAGCGCCTCATGGAGTTTGAGGCCGCTGTAGGGCAACCTATTGGGGAACTCTTACAAATGAGCATTTGGCCAATCAATAGCATTATTACAGGCTATGCAATCGGTATGAAACAGCACAAACGCAATGCTCAACAATATTATGAATTGTTTGACGAGCTACTTGCTGATGAAACCAAAGACATGAGCCTCTTATCATTACAAGCGCCTTTAATGCAAGCAATTATAGCAAGCGGTGCTTTGGGTTCTAAAATGTACTATCAAATGTACCCAAACGAACTCACGCCAGATGATAAGTTAGCTATCGAAAACGAGGCCGAACAAGCAAAAAACTAGAGGGGGGCCAAAGCGCCCCCTCTTTTTCTTTATGGGTACGAAATGCGGAAGATATAGCATACAGCGTGTTAGAGCTAAAACCGTGGGAGTTTATGCGATTGCAGCCTATGGAATACAGAAAGTTAGTCAGAGGGTATGAACGTAGGCAAAAACTACAGGATACAAACCGAGCTTTCTGGATCGCCAATATCATGAACACGCAGCTAGCAGAGCCAATCGAACCGAAGAAATTTATTGACATTCTATATCCGCCTACAGAGGCCGAAAAACGGCAAGCAGAGGCGGACTTTATCCGTGAATTTAGAGAGGCAGGGGGTGAGATATAGAAAATGGCAGATAGCAATATTAATGTTCGCATTAGTGCCGACAGTTCAGAGACTACAGCGGCCGTCAATAAGGTGGCTAATACGATAAGCACTGAACTACCTAAAAGCGTGGCAGAGGCGAGCAATAAAGTAGCTAAAGAGGCTGCTGGTATTCGTGCAGAAATAAAGTCTATTGTTGCTCAAATGAATAAGGGCTTGCAATTTGCTGGCGCTGTTACTGGTATAGGCTTAGTTGCGAATAAAGTCAAAGATGTGGCTGTAGCAGCAGCACAGACAGCTGACGAATTAACGAGCATACGTTCTCGTATCAACTTAATTAATGACGGCTCACAAACGACAGCCGAGATCATGGACAAAATATATGGCGCAGCCAATCGCTCGAGAGGCAGCTATATTGACATGGCCGATAGTGTGGCAAAGCTCAACATGTTGGCAAAAGACGCTTTCAGCTCGAATGATGAGGCAATCGCCTTTGTGGAACAACTGAATAAGCAATTTAAAATCTCTGGTGCTAGTATTCAAGAGTCTAGCGCTGCAATGTATCAGCTTACCCAAGCAATGGCGGCAGGTAAGCTACAAGGCGATGAGTTCCGTTCTATCATGGAAAATGCGCCGTTATTAGCTCAATCTATTGCCAATGAAATGGGTTTATCTGTTGGTCAATTAAAAGAAATGAGTTCGCAAGGCCTCATTACAGCCGACATCATCAAGAATGCACTGCTCGGCAGCGCAGAGGAAACAAACGAGAAATTCTCCGAAATTCCTATGACATTCGCCGAGGTAGGTCAATCTATTCAGAACCAATTAATACAAGCTTTCCAGCCTGTACTCGAACAGATTTCTACTATTCCACAAAGTGGCGAGTTCCAAGCGTTAAGTGAGGGCGTAGGGGTAGCAATCAGAGGCATGGCAGTAGCTGCGCAGGGTTCAATAGGCTTAATTAGTGCAGCTTTTGCAGGCTTACGGATAGCAATATCCACTATTTCGCAGACAGTAAGGAGCTTTGGCTCGTTATTTATCACTACTATGCCGAGAGTATCGGCAGCCATATTGGCTGTGGTGGTGGCATTTACCACCTACAGGGCAGCAGTTGCCTTATGTAATGCTCAGACGGCAGCCCTTACCGTCAAAGTTGTGGCCTATAGAGTGGCAGAGGTGGCCTCGGCTACAGCTACGAAAGTACATGCGGCGGCTATGGTGGTATTAAGAGCTGCAATGGCAGGAACGGCAACAGTATCGGCGCTATTAACGGCTGTACTAGCTGGCGTAAGAGGTGCTTATATTGCTGTTCGTAGCGGTGCATTAGCTGCAGCGGCGGCGCAGAGGGTTGTTAATCTAGTAATGAAAGCCAACCCTGTAGGCCTGTTAATCTCTGTACTTGTAACATTGGTTACAGTATTTGCTACAGCGGCAGCAGCAGGCAACGGCTTTGGTAGCACTTTAAGCTCAGTATTCTCAACAATCGTTCATACTGCAGTTTGGGGCGTGAATAAGATCATTGAGGCCTTGAACTGGTTAATAGCCAAACTCAATAGCGTAGGTGATAAGGTAGCCAAATTCTTTGGCGGCACGTTCACCGCTATTGCACAGGTTGACACTATCAGCGCAGATACAGCGCAGGATATTGTAAATACTGCTGGAGATATGGCCTCGCAAGTATTTAGCGGCTTATCTGGCGGCGGTGATACTGGTCTCGATGTTGGCGGCGGCGGTGGCGGAGATTACGACACTAGCGGCGGCAAAGGTAAAAAAGGCAAAGGTGGCGGCGGAAAAGGCAGCAAAGGCAAAGACCTCGAAAAAGAGGCTAAGCAGATACACGAAAAGATCTTGCAATCGTACCTTGAAATGCTTGGCAACAAGCAAGAGCTACTCGAATTAGAGTACAAGAAAGAGCTTGATGAGCTTGAAAAATCAAAGGCAGCTAATGCTAACTATCAAAAAGACCTCGAGTTATTGAACGCCGTATATTCTGACAAACGCATTAAGGCTAAACAAGAGGAAATGCAAAAACTGCGAGAAATCGAGAATAATATTCGTGATATGCAGAAAGATCTCGAGTTAAGCCTAGCGGTTAAGGATAGCACAGGGGCGGCCTCGCCTATGGTGCAATTCACTAAAGAATACACCGACGCTATAGACGCAATCGGCGACAAATGGGATAAGTACAGCGATGATTTTGTCAAAATGGACAAAATGCAGCAACAGCATTTCATAGATACCTTGAAAGAGCGAGGTATTAAATTTGAAGAAGTCGAGGACGGACGTATCACATTTGAGCGCCAAAAGACTGAGGAATTGCTCGCAGTTCATCGTGATTATAGCGACAAATACCTAGAATTACAGCGCACAATGGCCGAGGAAAAATGGAACATTGACGAGGCTATGCGCACACAGGACTTTGAGGCGTTGCAGTCGGCGCTTGACGCTGAATATGTGGCGACGCAACAAAGCTACGAATTACGCAAGGAGCTTTTAAACGAGTACCAGCAGGCTGTAATGGATAGCCATTGGAATGGACAAGAGGCTATTTGGGAGAGTGCAAGCGCTGGCATTGATAAATTACAAGAGGGTATTTCTGGACTCTTGCAAGGCACAATGAGCATAACGCAGGCTTTCCAAAATATGGGTAAAGCTATTCTTAAAACAATATCTGATAGCGTGGCTCAATGGATCGCAGCCCAAGTTAAGCAAGCTGTACTCGGTAAAATGCTACAGTCGCAACAAACGGCGGCAAGCGTGGCGGCAGCGCAAGCTCAATTACCAGCTTGGAGCTCACTCGCTCAACAAGTATCTATGGCGACATTTGGCGCTAGTGCAGCAGCAGGCTTAGCGGCTTGGAGTAGCAGCACGGCGGCAGGCATAGCGCAGGCTACGGCTCTCGGTGCAGTTGGCAACTTTGGCGGTAGCTTTGGCGCTGCATTTAGTGCTAAGAGCATGCCTAAATTGGCAGAGGGCGGCCTTGCTTATGGTGCTACGTTCGCACAAATTGGCGAGGGTAAATATGATGAGGCTGTCTTGCCTCTATCTGATACCGTATTCGACCGATTAGGTGAGGGCATTAATCGCTCTAATAGCGGTATGGGCGCAGGTGGCGGCATTACGCTCAATGTAAGCGCTATAGATGCCGAGAGCTTTGGCTCGTTCCTTGAAACACGAGGCGGTAGGGCGTTGCGCCAATTCCTTGTAAATCAAGACAGAGAATTTATCGGAGCAGAGGGGACATGGTAATATGGCAGAATTAATGAAATTTCCTACTATCATCTCTTTGGCTTGGAAATCTCAAAAGGCTCAAAAATGGGATACCAAAACAAAGACCTCTGGTTCTGGTAAGGTTCGCACCATGACCAACTGGAAATATCCACAATACACCATTTCCACAGAGTTTGAGGTACTAACACCTGCACAATATAAGGAACTTATGGGCTTTTATTCTAAAACTAAAGGCGGTACAGTTCCTTTTTTGTGGCTCGATCCAGAGGACAACCAAGAAAAAGGCATTCAGCTCGGTACTGGCTCAATGGGTTCATGGCAAGCTGTGCGAAAGTTTGGCGATTTCCTAGAGCCTGTATATCACGTTGAAAATCTTACACTATACGCTAATGGCTCACCAATTCGAGCTATTAGCGATAAAGGCGTAATCAAGCTGGCAGCAGGGCAGACAGTTGAACCTAATGCAGTCATTACAGCCGATTATACCTATTATTGGCTGGTAAGGTTCAGCGGTGATATGACAGCCGAGTATATCTTTACAAATGTATATAAATCGAAATCATTTAAGTTAGTATCAACTCGATAGGGGGCGCATTTATGAAAGAGGTAAACGAGGTATTACGAAATCACCTCAATAATGATAAATATTTCATGAGCTGCGACCTTTACGAGTTGCGCTTGCGTAGTGGGGTTACTTACTACTGGGCGGACTCAGACGCTGACGTATCATACAACGGCCAAATATATAAAAGCGACGGCCCTATTATCGTAAGGGATAAGATAACTACGAATAGTAGCGTAAGCGTTGATAAAATGACGGTTAGCATATCCACGAATGAGCAAGACAAAATAGGCGGCGTTCCTATTATGGCTGTAGCTCATAATGGTGGCTTTGACGGCGCTCAAATGACGCTGAAACGAGCTTTCTTTGATGATAACTACACCATTATAGGGGCTGTTGGCTTATTTACTGGTTTGTGCGAGGTAACGCAAGGCGGCGGCCTCACATTAAAGCTCAATGTTAAATCAATCGTGCAAAAGCTCAATATTGAATATCCAAATAGGCGGTATTATCCACAGTGCCCATTTAGCGTGTATTCAAAAGAATGCGGCGTTGATATTAAGAAGTTCAGAAAAAGCGGTAAGGTTACAGCCTTAGGCTCTGGGCCTAATTCCATACGAATTGACATACCATTTGCTAATGGCTATTACACAGCAGGCGGCATAGATTGGATCACTGGCCCATTGGCTGGGCAATCTACGCAGATATTACAAAGCATTGACGGCGTAATTTTGTATATGAGCGCTCTTGAGGTAAGCCCAAGAGTCGGAGACCAATTTTATATATATGCTGGCTGCAATAAGACGCCTAGTGAATGCAAGAATAAATTCAATAATTGGAATAGAAACAGGGCTACCCCTTACGTTCCACTAAAGGAGAGCATACGATGAGTACTTTAACGACTGGCGAAAGGATAGCTAATGCTGCGATTGAGTGGCTAGGCACACCATACGCCAATAATTCAATGGTAAAAGGTGCTGGCGTCGATTGCTCTTATCTATTAGTGGCTGCTTTGGTTGATAGTGGCCTCATGAAAGCTGACCGCTTACAAATCGAAAACTACTCAAATGAGTGGCATTTACACCATTCTGAGGAGAAATATCTTAAATACGTGCAACAAGTCGCCGATGAAGTGAAAGAGGGTTCTCCGTTTGAAATTGGCGATTTTTTACTATATCAATATGGCCGATGTATTTCGCATGGGGCTATTTATATAGGCAATGGGCTAGTGATCCATGCTTTCGTTGATTATGGCGTGATTATCTCTAAGCTCGATGATGTACTATTTTACGATAAGAAAGGCCGCTCACGTTTGAGGGCTGTATATAGATATAGAGAGGAGCGTGAATAATGGGCTTTTTATTTACAAGAGGTAAAAACACCACCAGCAGAGCCGATTTAATCGCCGATTTTCAAATCAATACAGCCTCATATGGCGAGGTGGTTCCAGAGATACTGGGTACAACTCGAGTGAGTGGCAATATCATTGATTATGAAGATTTCACGGCGCATGAACATAAAAGCACCACCAGAACTGGTAAAGGTGGTGGATCTAAGCATACGAATATTACCTATACCTATACTGTAGCCGCAGCGATTGCCTTATGCGAGGGCCCTATCGCTGGTATTGGCAAGGTGTGGCGTGATAAGGAAATATTCCAATATCCAAACGAGAATATACAGCTCACTTTATTCAATGGTGAGGTAGCCCAAGCGCCTTGGCCTTATATGACCTCTAAGCACCCAGAAAAGGCATTGCCTTATAGTGGATTGGCTTACATGGCTGGCGTGGTTGATTTGGGCGAACGTGGCAGCTTACCGCAATATAATTTCGAGGTGTATGGCAAGCTCAGAGATACAGGCGACGGCGTGGACGTGAACCCAGCCGACTATATCGAGCATGTACTGCAATCAGTTGGGGCCGATGTACAAATCGAGGGCATTGAAAACTTTAGAGCTTACTGTAAGGCAGCTGATATTCTTATCAGTACACCGCCAGAACAAAAGAGCGCTAAGGCTCAACAGATCATTAATGATATAGCCGAGATCACAAATAGCCTTGTATTCTGGAGTACTGACCGCCTAAAAATCGTACCTTTAGCCGATAAGCCTATTGGCACATGGACACCTGCCAACCAAATTCAATACGACCTCACGGCAGATGATTTTATCGCAGGAACAGACGGCCAGCTTATCCTTTATAAGCGCAAAGATACAAGCGAGGCATTTAATGAGGCTACAGTCGAGTTCATTAATCGTGCCAATGGCTACGAGAAAGAAACAGTATCCTTTGAGGTGGTGGCCGATGTACAAAGAAATGGATTAAAGCCAGCCTCAAAGAAAACAGCTCACTACCTGTACACAAAGGCGAGGGCTCAATACTACGCCGAACAGCTCGCTATGAAACGCTTATATGCTAAAACTCAATACACGTTTAGGCTTGATTGGGCTTTCTGTACTCTCGAGGTAGGCGACTTAGTAACGCTTACCGATGAGGCTTGCCAATTAAATAAGCAGATTGTAGTTATTACAGCGGTAAACGAGGCAGCCGACGGACAACTCGAATTTACAGCAGAGGGCAAGCCTGCTGGTACTTATGCGCCAGCTCGCTATGATGTACACGAAAACGAGCGGCCTTTCATTGATTACAACCAAGCAGCGCCGAGCGTCAACGATGTGGCAATATTCCAAACTGTTGGCGATGTAGGCGGCAATCAAGTATTTATTGGCGTCAATGCGCCAGCTGGTTGGGGTGGCTGCTCTGTGTGGTTGTCCGACACAGACCAGAATTACAGTCGCATAGGATCCATTAGCCAACAGGCTAGAATGGGCCGCACTCGATTGGCATTCAATGAAACAGCGACCGCCTGCGAGGTTACGCTTAATCAAGGCACTCTTAAAGGTGGTACACACATTGACGCTGAGCGAGCGAATACGCTTTGCTGGGTGAATGGTGAGGCGTTGAGCTATGAGGGCGCTAATATGGGGCCTAATAATCAATTTTCATTGAGTGGCCTTGTACGTGGCCAATATGGCACTAATGCAATCAGTCATAACTCTGGAGAGCGGTTCATTCGTGTAGACGAGGCTTTATTTAGATACCCATATCGTAAAGAGGATATAGGGAAAACAATATACCTTAAATTCACATCTATGAATATCTTCGGCACGAACGAGCAAGGACTAGACGAGGTACAGGCTTATCCATATACCTTGACGCCTTATTTCATACCAGAGGTTACTAATCTCACTCTATATACGAAATACTACGAGATCACTAATCGAGTTAAGTCATTCGATGTGGTGGCAGAGTTTAACGTGCCGCATATCAACAGCCTTGATACTGTGGAAGTCTGGTATAGAGAGCCTAGTGGCACATGGAAATATGGCGGCGCTGGTGAGGGGCAAGTCATTATAAGCGGCTGCGAATTAGGCCATACCTACGAGATTAAAGCTGTAGTCAAAGATACTCACGGAAACACCTCGCAGGGCGTATCTAAGAGCATTACTGTAGAGTTAAAGAGTGAAATTCCGAATAAGCCTCTAGGCTTTTCTATTTCATTCAGCGATATGGCGCGTTTTAACTGGCTCGAGGTGCGTAATGCCGATGTTGATTATTACGAATTAAGGCTAGATTTAAACGCTGGCCAAAATGACGGCTTAATTGGCCGCAGCAATAACACCACATACAGCGGAACGCTACGCAATCGGACTGGTAAGGTGTATTTGTATGCTCACAACCCAGCCAAAGGCTATGGAGCACCTGCAGAATTAACCTATAATGTGCCACTACCGAAACAGCCTGCTAATGTTAAAGCAACCGCTAATATTAACGGTATAGGTGTTACGTTTGAGGCTATTCCTGCGAACTGTAAAGGCGCTAATGTATACATCGATGATAAAGCATACTTAACAACCACAAACGCTTTATCAATTCCTTTAGAGGCTGGCGTGTACAACGTGAAAGTGGCTTATGTTGATATATTCGGCGAGGGCCCAGCAAGTGAGCCTATGTCTGTAGCCGTAAAAGCTAAAATTGATAAAGAACTACTCGATATGGAAAGCCTAGGCCTATCTAATATGGATAAGGATATTAATGATCTAAAGGACGAAGTCGGCACAGTCAAGACCAGCGTCAATGGTTTTGAAAACAAGCTCGTTGACCAAGCAAACGCTTTTCAACGTTCTATCACAGATTTAAACAAGCATGTAGACTCTCAAATCACTCAAATTTCAGACGGTATAGAGTTTAAAGTTACAAATGCACTCGGCAAGCTAGACGGCAAGGAACTCATAAGCCGCATTAACTTAACGCCAGCAGGCACACGCATTGACGGCAGGTTATTGCATGTTACTGGTGAGGCGTTATTTGATAACAATATCATTACAAAGGGTATGCTACAGGCTGGCTCGGTTACTGCCGATAAAATGCAGGTGGATAGCCTAAGCACAATCACAGCGAACATAGGCGACTTAAAGGGCGGCACCATTACTGGTACCGTAATCAAAAACGCCTCAAACACGTTCAGCGTTGATGAAAATGGCAATATCAGAGGGGTTAATATTACAGGTTCTAGGATAGACGCAAACAGCGTATATGCAAATGGCGAACCGCTTAAAAATACTAACTTTATGAGTGTGCACGTTGTAAGCGGTCAAAAAATTAACCTGCCTAACGGATACAATTACGAGCGCTGTTTATTCTATGCGACCAACATAAAAATGAATAAAAAGGCCACATATAAATTAAATGGCCGATATTTTAGCGATGAGGATATGCGCCAGATACATGACTTCAATAACCGATATTCGATGTACTGGAACGGAAAGCCAGACGGCGGCAGGATGGACGACCTCGAGGGCGGTCATTGGTTGCACGGTGAGCCGTTGCAAAATCGAGTTTTCTTTCCGAACGGAGATAGTCCAGACGGCGGAACATTCTCATATGGCCGAGGATATGCGAATAATAATGCAGCTAGTCAAAGCAATAACGGCCGCTGGTATAGAGGCTGCGGCGTAACTAAAGAGGGCTATTTCTATTTCTTTTATAATAGTGGTCGATTTGGTTATTATGGCGAGGCTGATTTACTCATAATTTCATTCTGGTAAAGGGGGTATATATGGACTTTATACGCAAAGAAAACGAAACTTTGCATATAGGGGCTGACTGGCGGCGAGCATATACACTAACTACTGATATGGATATATCGGCAGGGCATGCAATATGCAAAGTTCGCAGTATTCAAGGTAAGCTGCTATGTGAGGCAGAAACAAAGATACAGGATAAGACTGTATACGTTACTATTCCAAGTGCTCAGACCTTGACGATTGATAAGACCTACACTAAGGGCAATTATGATGTGTTTCTTGTTGTAGGCGATAATACTTTTAAAATGATCATGGGTGAAATTAACTTCATTCGTGATGTATCAATGCATTAATTAAAAGGAGAAATAATTATGCCAAACGAACTTCAAAAAATCTTAGTTGAATTAGCTGATAAACCTCTAAATGTAAATCTAGGCTTAGGCGAAAAGCCTGTCAATATGAATATTAACATTCCGGGCTTAAAAGGCGTTGACGGAACAGACGGACGCAATGGTGCTGACGGCCTAAGTGCATATGATATTGCTCAATTAGAGGGCTTTAGAGGTACTCGTCAAGAGTGGCTGGAGTCTCTCAAAGCTAAAGTAGAAGTGAATAATGCTCTTACGGCGTTAAAGCGTAAGAATATTTATCTTCCTAATGCGCAGCTCGATACTGTATTAACTAAGCTCGTTGAATTAATGGGCAACAGCATTGATATGCCTGTTAAACCTCTTGAATTTGATAAACCTTTAAAAGGACAATTTTATATCAATGTATATGGCACACCTCATTTTAAAGTTGCTTTACGTGGTAAAGGCGTAGAAAACGGCATAAGCCTCGGAGACGACGGCAACGGCCGATTAAATTTAGATAGCCCATTTATGGCTGATGATATTGAACTCGAATATTTCAACCTTTTAGATGAGTCTATCGGCACATATCGTGTAGCTGGCTATAACGATGTAAAAACTGAATTAGGGCCTAATGATTTTTCTGATAATACTATTACAGAGATTGATTTTCCAGAAGTTACAACAGTAAAAGACAATACATTTAATTCTTTATGGAAATTAGAGAGAGTAAATCTCCCTAAGGCTAAAAGAATTGGTAATACAAACTTTTCTTCTAGTAGCCTTTCGCATGTAAATATTCCTCTATTTTC
>OBYX01000051.1_pt1 | contig 41139 bp, 70 predicted proteins | sample 1476831 | NCBI WGS metagenome assembly OBYX01 (sample SAMEA2580219, study PRJEB22360) | human gut metagenome | biome: human gut; feature: human-associated habitat; material: faeces | place: Denmark | collected 2008/2010 | reverse complement strand
TTATATAACTATAAGATGCGTAAGGAGGAAATACAATGGCAAGAGGTCGAGGGGAACTAACCCCACATGAATTAGCTCAGATGAAAGTAATATCTGAAAATATAAATAATCTGCTACGTATTAACAAATGTAAGCAAGTAGATTTATCAAAAGCAACTGGTATCCCACCTAGTACTTTAACAGGATATATCAAAGGAAGATCATTGCCGATTCCTGGAAATATAGAAAAGATTGCTAATTTCTTTAATGTAAATAAGTCTGAAATCGACCCTCGATTTTCTGATTATTCTATAGAATCTAGCACTTCTACAGAGTATTACATTGACCCAGCAGTCAACGCCAAAGCAGAATATGCAAGAACACAAGAGGGTATCTTATTAGATGCTGCTAAGGACTTAAGCGATGAAGACTTAGATTATGTGGTTGATTTGGTAAAACGATTAAGGGGGAAATAATCATTTATAACATAACGATCATCTACCACGACTTGCCAAGCTCCATCAATGCTACACTATGCACGAGTGAGGATACAGATTGTTACACCATATTAGTTAATAAGAACAAGCCTATTGATGTATTAAGAGAGAGCATCGCCCACGAGGTGTGCCACATCATGGAAGGACATTTTACGCAAGACATGCATGCAGGGCTAATAGAATCCCTCTTGCATGGAAATGAAGCTGATTTCAACCATGAAGAAGTGAACTTTTACTATCAGTTCATTGATTGAGTTCTTTCCAAGATGGAAATAGCTCAATTACTCGAATTTGTTGACCTCAACAAATTAGAAAAAAATCAAGTTCTAAAATCGCATAAAAAATACCTCTCCAGCGCCAACTGGAGAGGTAAATTCTGAACATACCTAAAGGGTGGTACATCCACATATATTCAATACATATATTGTACCACTTTTTAGGTGTATTTGCTACACATGAAAGGTGGTTATTTTTATGGCGTTGAAACGCTCTAACGGATCGGGATCCGTTTACAAGATGAAACATAAGAAATTACGCAAGCCATTCCGTGCCGTCATCACGACTGGATGGACGGATGAAGGTAAGCCAATTCGTAAAACTCTAGGCACATATGCCAGCCAAAAGGAAGCCTACGAGGCATTGGCTCTATTCTCCAATGACCCTAGTGCACTAGAGAAAAAACAAGTGATTACCGTTGAGCAGTGCTTTCAATGGTATTTTGAAGAAGCCGAGCGCATGGGGCTTTCAGTAGGTCGGATAGAGGTAATTAATGCTGTTAAAAAGATGATGAAACCCATTCTACCAATGGATATCACGGCGCTAAGAACAGCTCATGTACAACCATATTTTGATAATTTTACATATAGTAAATCATATCAAGAGGTTATAAAATCGACATTAATTAAAACTTGCAATATAGCCATTAAAAATGAAGTGCTCGTTAAAAATTACATGAAAGATATTATTATCAGCAAGAATGCTACATCTATTAAGAAGGCCACTCCCTTCCGTGAAGAAGATATTCACAAATTATGGTTACACCAGGATGAGCAAATTGTAAAAATTGTGCTGATTTACATTTATACTGGAGTTCGGTTAAGTGAACTTTTATCCATGAAAGTAAATGATATTCACCTAAAAGAACGGTACATGGTAGGTGGTTCAAAGACCGATGCAGGGCGTGACCGAATCATACCTATTGCTGAATGCATCGCTCCATTCATCCAGGAGTTATACGCCACAGCTAAATTTAAGCGCTCAATATGCTTAATGGATGGCATTATTGGACAAGATGGATATAGAAGAAAATTGACCGAAATATGTGAGCGATTGGGGATGGATAGGCGCAAGCCACATGATACTCGCCATACGTTTATAACATTATGTAGCGATTACAGTATCCCCGAAATTATCATCAAAAACATCGTAGGGCATTCTACACAGAATAATATCACTCAGGGAGTTTATACTCATAAAACAATTGATCAGTATATCGATGCCGTGAATAAACTTCCGTTCGGTGATAGTCTCCAAAAGGTTGAGCAACGGTTGAGCAACCGTCTAGAAAATGCGTAAAATTAGAGCAAATCAAAAATTAGAAACCCCCGTAAACACGCACAGTTACGGGGGCTCTAAATTTATGTAATTATAACCACTGTATAGTTGAATGTTCCGATTAACCATTGATATTATCACATTCTCATTGATATAGGTTGAGCAACGGTTGAGCAACCGCAAATAAATTAGAAGCAATTAGAGTGGATTTATATTATTTAATACTAAATATAAATAAGCCTACCAACCTATTACAGTCGGTAGGCTTTTAAACTATTTACATTTCTCTTCACCATATAGCCGTGACATGCCAGCTACTGTAACTAACCACGATTTACCCGATTTACGACATTCCTCATCAGTAAACTGCTTATTAGCATATCGCTTTAAACAACATTGTTTGATAGAGTCCGCAGGAATCCCCCAACGTTCTCCAGCTTCTTGTGTAGTCATTACATCTTCTAGTTTCATTACAGCACTCCTAATACGATTAGTAACGTGTAAGCAGACAACACAAATGCTGTTACACTAATTATTAAAGTCAACCTTGAAATCATATGCATTCCATTGATATAATAGTATGGAAGATGTGGGGCTCTTTCGAGCCCCTGTGGTTACCTATTTAACAGTTCTATTACCGCAATCGCTAGTTGGATAAACGCTGTTATGATTGGTAGCCACTTTTTTATTTTCTTCCTATACCGTTTCAACGGTTTCACCTCCTTCCTTATGTATATATTATAACACGTTTTCGTGTTATTTGCAAGTATTTTATTAACAAAAAAAGCCTATCAACCCTGATATATCAGCGGTTGATAGGCTTTCCTAGTATATAAAATTTTATTTTACAGCTAATCCAACAATTAATAATCCACTAATCAGCACCCACGTGTTGCGTTGGCGATGTAGGCGCTCTTCCGTCTCCTTGTTCTTCTTGATGTCTTTGTTCAACATCTCTAATGAGTTCTGCATTTCTTGCAAGGAGTGCTTCTGCCTCATCAAGTCGACTTGTGCCTTCCTTAACTCGTTCGCTTGCTCGTTGTTGATACTCTTGAGCTCGGATAATTCGATCGCTTGCTTGTTGATTAAGCTGTGTACTTCGCTCAACGGAATCCGTGACATCCTTATTAATGTCAAGGCTTTCTCGTTGTTGGCCTTTAGCTCGTTCCAAGTGCTCAACGGTACTTGAATTGTCGCTTGATCCGCCGTAGATAATCCAGCAGCACAAGCAGGCAACGCCTGCCATGATAAGGTAAGTAACCCAAGAATAGCGATCAATGTAACTTTTAAATCTCTCATACATCACGCAACCTCGTAATCAGTAATGCCACGTGCAATAGCTCTAACAATCTTATCTAGGTCATTATTTAAAAGTTGTAGGTCTTCATTATTATCGATGAAGGCCATTTCAACAAGAACTGCGACCGCATCAGTGGCTCCTAACACGTATAGGCCACCTGGAGGTGGTGGCTTAACACCTCTATCTGTTGTATTAACGCTCCTAACGATCTGGCTTTGAATGTAATTTGCCAATCTTTGGCCATTAAAAGATTTGTAGTAAGTTTCCGTTCCTACCGCCAATTTTGATTGCGATGCGTTGCAATGCAGGGAGACAAACACATCTGCTCCCCATTCGTTCGACTCATCGCACACCATTACTAAATTGTCATCTTGCATAATGCGAACCTCGCACCCTGCATTGGTTAAATAATCCGCTAACATCTCGCCAGCTTCTCTAACAACATCACACTCCTGTGTTCCGTAAGTAGGGTTTACCGCCCCGCTATCTACCCTAGGGTCGTGCCCTGGGTTAATAAAAACCTTCATCGTTTATCCTCCTTTTCTAATGAATCAGGGACTCCGTCCCCATCTTTGTCCACCCATAGCGCCAAGAACCCTACGAGGGCTGTTAACACGCTAGGTATGAATATGTGGTCGATTATATTAATACCGACCGTAATCAGCTTACCTAGGTCATCTGATACGTGGCCTTTAGTGAATGCAAGCACGTATTCAACAACTACTAGCAAGATAGGCACTAGCATAACTAATACAAGTAGCCGTGTAGCAAGCACCCCCGTAGGGTGGATGTTGGCAATTCGGATGTTTTGATATACATCCTTAGCCTTATTGATTAGTGCAGTTTTGTTTAACACGATTATCACATCCTCTTTCTCTTAACTCATCAATTCTGTAATGTGCTGATTTGACTGATGCTTTCAGTGTCGCTTGCTCCTTTGTCAGAAACACCATCTGCTCTTGTGTTTCCTTGATTGTTTCCTTTAGGTCTCTTGTGCTCTCTGTTAGATGTTGCATGGCTTGCGTATTCATCTTAACCGTATTCTCTGCGGTTGCTCCCTGAATTTCAAGCCTTTTTTGCAACTCGTCCTGTTTGAGCAAAAAATCGTTTTTGACTTTCTGTAATTCCATTTCTCGCTCGGTTGATACCTTTGAATCGTAGAGCCACACGACCATCTTAGCGATAGCAAATACACCGCTAATGAGCGTGACCAATTCTAGTGTAGTGTAATTCATTGCTTTTCCTTTCTTACAATGTCTCTAAGGGGTGAGCCCTTAGCCACTCATCTAACATGTCGCATGATACGACGTGGTATTTATTGTCGCTCGCACTCCATTTATAGATGATTGTTCTCGTCCTTGCCAAATCAGCCTCAAGTTTAGCCCATTCAGAGCCTAATTTCTTCGAGTTGGCTTTATCCTCTGCGTTGAAACTGATATTTGAGACATTAATTTTATTGCTAAAGCTCGAAGCCCATGTGAATACTAGGTATTTCGGATTTGTTTTAAACGGGGTTGCAGCCAATTTTCCGTTGTAAGCAAGCGCGTAATTCCCTACATTACTTACCTTGAGAACTTTAATATTTCCATTGTAAGTAATATTCGCATTTGTTGCGGCATTAATCCCACAAGCTTGGGTATATCTTCCTGGGTATAATTCTTTTGCTTTATTAGCAATCAATTTATTTAGCGTGTTATAACTTAGCGTGAAATCCAGTATTCCATAATCATTGTTGTCAACAATCGTCTTCCAATAGAAGGCATACTCCGTATTCCTCGACGGTTCGTCCGTGACAACTATATTTTTTTGTTTATCCTCCTTTATCGCCTCTAAATATAATACGACCTTCGGCGTCAATTCCGCTCCGTAATAATCACAAATTTGGTAGGCGAACTCGTTTGGATTGTAGATGTTAGCGCTACTTTTTAAAATCTCTGATTTTACTACGCCGTTTTGAATGTAATCAATTTTAACATTCATATATGTTGGAGGGGAAACTGTTACATAATAATCATTTCGTTTAACTACGTCTTCCCACGATATAGGAGCGATAATATACGGTGTTGACTGATTGAGTAGTATAACTCTACTTGCATAGGCTTTGAACTGTTCCAAATTCTGTTCGCCCGTTCCGCCCAAGAACGGGATGTGATTACCTATTAAGACTTTAACGACCTCTTGTGCAAATGAACCACTAACCGTATTTTCACTAGGTGTCGGCGATGGCCCTCCGCCACCGCCTTTTAATCCTTCTGCAATTCCGTTAAGTGCTTGCACAACCTTATCAAAATCTGCTTTATCAGCTTTGTCAGCCTTTAAGCCCTTCACATCCGTTCTAATTTTCCCCACCAAGTTTTCAATCGATTCAATTATATTCATTTTTCTTCCTTAGCTATTTAACTCTTTTTCATAGATACTAACGAAGTCTACGTCGTTAAGCCCTAATGAATCAAGTACATTTTGTTGTTGTTGTTCAGTTAGATGCTGTACTTCATCGAATCTTAGTCGATTGTTAATTGATGTAGCAATTGCAGAGGCACCTGACTTATCGCTTTCGATATAATCGGAAATTTCTTTGAGTGTATCATAAGCTGTAGGTGCGCCACCCACTACTTTGGCTATTTCGGCATTAATTGTTGGCGCCATCAATGTCGGAATCTGATTCTTTAATGAATCTACGGACTCGTTCACTTTACGTGCAATTGTCCCCTCATCGACTGTAGGTGCAGGCGCACTTTCTAAGGCCAATATACGCCCTTTAATACGATTAACATCTCTTGCAATTATCTTCAATACTAAAATAACTCTTTCAGTAAACTTCATCTTAATTTCCCCTTTCTAATAGGTAGATTAATACTAAATCTACATCATCTGTAGGATTTTGATAACATTCTTCCCCCTTATTTGACGGCGATGTACTACCCTCGTTTTTTTTGAGAGAAGAATCATCACGGATTCGCACGACATCCATCAAAGTGTCATCATCATGTACTTTAATCAGCATTTAATCTCCCCCTATCTGATACGCTAGCTTTGACAAGAATGTAACCTTTTAAAAGTTTTGACTTTGGCTTGCCATCTTCATATCTGAATACGTCATATACGTAACGCCCTGGAGTGATGTTGCCTCCCAACGTTAACTTAAAAGTGCTTTTGACATCTATATCTGTATTCTCTAGTTGAATAACCTCGAATTTAGCTACAATATTATCATCGGTGGCACTTGATCTCACCACCGCAAATATATCGCTAGCGCTAACTTCCTTGCTGTACTCAAGTATAATCATATGGGGAACGCCACTTTCCATCACGAAATTATGCGTTTGAATTTCCATTCGGCTTTCCTTCTTCTTGGTTAGTCTCATTATTCACATCATCCAAGGCATCTAGGATAATGTTTTGGACGCAATCTTCTACAGGGCAACGGCCACTCTCTAATAACACTGAACCGCACCATTCACAATATTTCTCATGCATAGCCCATTCCTCCTATTTTAACTCACGAATTTTCTTAACCAAATCAATATCCACTGCTTTGAAAGCCTTCACCAAATCATCAGTAGGCAAGCCTTTTAATTGACGTACTGCAAATGCATCCTTGATGCGGTCACGTTCCGCCTCGGCTTCCTTCTTTAATACTTCGATTTTGTCCTTCTTGGTTGGCTCAACGACTTCCATCTCTGGTTCTGTGAATGCGCCATTAGTGTAGACCTTTCCGTTAATGAATTGGTCTTGCATATCTTGGCCACCAACTAGGTAAGAACTTTCAGGATATTCTTTCTTAGCTAATTCAAGACATTCTTCTTCGGTCTCTGCATGTACACCGATTAATAGGGATGTGATTCTCATCCCCTTTTGGTCTAAAATAAATACGTACTTATTTTCCATTTCTTTATTCTCCTTTCAACGAGGTAATTCCAAATGAAATTAATTCAAAAGATAAAGGGCGCAACTAAGCGCCCTTATGTTGTTTATTCGGTCGTAGGATATTTCTCTTCCTACGATGAAGCGGTTGATGCACTCAACCAAAACCGTCAATCTCTAACACTACAGCAAGTCTACGATATGTGGCTGCCATCACATGCTAAGAGTGTTAGCACTAACACCTTAAATAACTACGGTTCAGCATTTGCGCACCTGGTTAGCATTCATAATGTATCAATGAGTGATATCACTTACTTACAACTACAATCCATAATTGACCACATGCTTAGTACTGGACTTTCTTACAGTTCTTGCAAGAAGGCCCGCACATTGATTAGCCAATTATTCGACTACGCCATCATCAATGGGTGGTGCAGCACTAACTATGCCAAGTTTTTGAACCTTGGACATAACAAACCAGTGCGACCTCATAAGCCATTCACCACCCAATCCATCAACCGCTTATGGCGGTTAGAATCACCACTTCATGATATCCCCTTGGTTTTGCTTTACACTGGCATGCGTGCCTCCGAACTCATCAACCTAAAGGCTCGTGACGTCAATCGCAAGCAACGCACGCTTCGCATTACATCGGCTAAAACTAAATCAGGCATCCGAACAATTCCCATTCACGATCGAATATGGCCTATCATCGAGCGTAGGCTTGATGCGTTCTATATCATTCAGGAATGCCGTACCTATTCATCTCTAAGTAGAGAATTTGACAAAGCAATGAAAGCCATTAATGCTAAACATACCACCCATGACTGCCGTCATACCTTCGCTACACGCCTTGATAATGAAGGTGCCAACTACAATGCCAAGCGATTGCTGCTTGGCCATGCTAGTGGCAACGTTACCGATGGAGTTTATACACATAAGTCCCTGGGGCAATTACGTAAGGCAATACGTCTTCTTAAATGACCAAGGGGGAAAATTTACCTCCGAAATTGCATCTATATCATTTCCTATTCGCTTTTCCAAAGTATTGGTAGTGATTCCTATGATGCTAGATGAGCCAAATTCATGGCATGAGATGACGATTAGACCAAAGGCAATCACGACAAGCACGTTTAAAATTGTAAGCGGTAGTAATAATACTAACTATCCTAAATCTAGAAATAACGGATGTTGGATCGCTTTTGGGATTTAATCACCAAGGGGGAACTAATACTGTAATTACTGAACAACGGAGTTCAATTACATTGCCTATCCAATCAAAAGTGTTAGCTGTGAATGCTACAGTCAAAGTAGATAGAAATAATCCTCAAGGGATTAATGGTGTATCGATTTATACAGATATTCACGAAAATAGGAATATTTATATCACAGCTGACGTAGACGACGGTGATGAGGTTAACAAAAATATAAAAGTGTGGTGGATAGCTATTGGAGTAGCTAAATAACCAAGGGGGAAAACAGGTTGAAGGGAATGACGTTTTAATAACATTCCCTATTGCATTCAAGCAGAAAGTCTTAGGTATCCAAGCAACTAAAGGCTTGGGTGTAAATGCGCCTAGTTACAAAGAAGTAACCATTCGAAATTTTAAACTTTATTCCCACGATAATAGAGGCTATCACACAACCTGGCTAGCAATAGGAGTTTAAATTCCATACGCAATCCAATAAAGTTTTGAAATAGTAACATCGTCGCTATTTGCCATAAAATTTTGTGCGCTTAACTCGTTTACACGAACAAAACTCTTATATGGGTTAGTGCCACTTCTACCAACAGGAGTAACGCTTACATTAACCACTTTCTTAAACGCAATTGGGAACACAATCGTTTCGTTGTAAACATGTAATTGGGCTTTAATTCCCCCTTGGATAATCAAGCCCCCAAAAGCCTCCCCGAAGCATATGTACCAGGCATTTTCATTAGAGAAATCAAATCTAACTCCTTTGGATTTTAGCAAGCTCGTTACATCCACGTTTACCTCTCCAATAAGCGCCTTTACAACCGATAATGTAGGCGCCAACAAGGTATTAGAGTCGGATTTATTGTTAGTGATTAGTTTAACCAATTCAGTAACATCACCTTTAGTTACGTTAATTCCCTCGTTATGTTTAGCAATACCTGTGATGACGTTATCCCAATCAGCATGATATTGCCAACTAGACCAGGTGTTGTAGAACACACGAGTTGCTTGTTTAATTGCCTTGCCTTGGCCGTACGAGTAAAACGTTTGTGTGATGACGTTACCCTCTGTTTTCGTAACGTGAATCTGCCCATATGGATAGATTTTACTGGATGATGGTGCATTGCTCCAACCAAGAACACCTGCGTTGCACTCGTAGATGCCAGGCTTAGTAAGGTCGTTCCAATTACGAATGTTACTTGGAATGGTTGTGCCTCCTGCGTATCTATCTAAATTGTGAGCGCTCTCATTGTTGTTATGCGCTGTAATCTTTGCATCTACTTGTTGCTCGTTCATGCCTTCATGTAACGTCACATTGCAAGTTACTTGTTGCGCATTACTGAACCCAAATGCCACATTCATATTTTGGCGATAGATAGCTTGACCATTCACCACTGGCAATGTGGATGGGTCTTCATCTTTCATAATTGAGTAGAGTATTAATTGACCTCGTTTATCTCTAGCGTAAAAGCCAATCTCACGCATGACAATTGGTGATTGAATGGATTCGTTCGAGATTCTAAACCGAACTAAGCATTCGGTATTATCTTGCGTGATTCCAGCAATCTGTAATTTCAATTTCTTTGCGCCTAGGTTGTTGGCTGTTTCCACATTGCTAACATTGCCATCCCCTAGCCAAATTTCTTCAATATATAATTTTAATTCATTTGCCATAACGGATGCTTGTAATTGCTTACCTACATTCGTTAAATGGGCTTGACTCCACGCCATCTGTTACCTCCTTGTAATTTCAATCGTAGTGCCTGCTAGCGCCCCACCGTTATAAATGGTCGTTGAAATGTCATAATCTCTAGGTTTTAAAATCGTAATTTCCTTATCAACTAGATATAATCCCCCGCCAACATTCAATTTTGTTTGAATTTTCTCTTCTACTAGTGTTTTTAACAGCAAATTCTTAGGAACGATTGGTTCAGCATAATTAATGACCTCACTCGATCGTTCACGCATTTCTTTACTTAAAATGAACCAAATTTCATAGAGATTTTCGTTCAAATCCACACCAACAGCACCACGACCAAATGTGGCATCAAGCATTTCTTGAAGTTTCTCCACCGTATAAGGTCGTGTGCCCGCCAATAGTCGTAGTATGTGATTGCGCCTATCCTCAATCGTGTCGATATCTTGTGGTAGTACTTCAAGTATCCATTCCCAATGCGACAATCCGAGCTCACCCATGGTCGGTATGAACTGATTATCTAGTAAATCCGCCATGATTTCCCATAGCAGAATGAATTCAGGATTCTCTACACGCATGATTTCTTGCATATCACGACTATCACGGCTAACAGGTGGTAGGAATTGGGATATATCAATATCGTTACGTCTATATTCCATAGCAATCACCTACGTTAATGTTAATCTACCAACGGTAGGGATTTGATGTGCTTCAAGCAATAACTTATCACTTCTACCATTGATTGTGACGGAATCAACATCAATGACATTAGGAAGTTTCAAGATTTCAGCCACGATATAAGCGGTTCGAACTGTATCTCGCCCTCTATCGTCATTCTCGCCCCACCCTTTACGAATGCCTAACAAGTAGGATTCAATCGCCTTAGTTGCGATTGGTTGTAAATCTTGAGATGTTCTTCCACCGCTCAATGTTACCCTTGCGTTAATAGTGAGTGGTGCTGATTCTGCACTAACCACCGTTACAGTGTGACCAATTGGAGCGATGCCATACCCTTTGCCTTGTGGCACGGGGTCAATTTTATTTTGAACCATTTTAATGAGTTCAGAATCCGCTACACCGTGTTCACTGTTAGTAATAACTAGCTTAACGGTGCCCCCGCCATTCCAACATCGGTATACTTTCACACCGCCAACACCAGGGATGGCTAGCACCTTTTCTTTGTAATCTGCACCATTACCACCGTAAGCCTTAGATTTTAAGGCATCAAAATATCTTTTACGAAATACTTCGGTGTCTTCTTCATCTTCACCAGGAGTTATGATTTTTACGATTTCAGCACTTGTAAGGCCGTTTACAGGCACAACAGGTGTAATATATCCAATACACCCATTGGCGCGACGTCCACGGCTCTCACATCGCAATTTATACCTATGATTGGTATCGTCAATTACTTCATCAACGATGAAATTATATTCTTCAAAATTAAAGCGACTTCCTAGCGGTACTGGAGCATTAAACTTGCCCTCTACCTCTGCAAAAGTCGCTTCTTCTGGGTATATGTTGAACTCGGAGGCTCGTAATTTTAAGAACTCACGGCTCGCCGTTTTAGCGAACGTTTCCTTTAAAATTACATCGGCCATGATATAGAGTTCAGCAAATTCGATAGATGCTGGAGCTGTTGCATCATAAATAATTGAACCCTCACGCCTATCGAATGCATGATTGACTCTACCGAGCATGCGTTGCTCGATTTTGTCGGCTGTCATATGCTCATACAACGTTAATCAGCTCCTTTCTTAAATTTGTAATCGTGCCATAGATTGTATCTACACTAAAGGTTGTGAATACATCGCCTTGATTATGTCCGAACTCAAATCCATATACGTCTTTTATACGATCGTCAGCAAGTAGTGCCTCTGAAATGCGTCGTTGTAACTCTGCGTAAACGTATGGTATTGGTTGGCCAAACAGGTCTTGTAATTCAATTCCATAATTCCAACTGTAAATGATGTATTCGTACCGTTCAGTATTAATAATCTTATAGATAGCTTGTTTCATCGCTTCTAATTCATCTATAAACCCTCTAATTTGGCTGTCTCTGCCATAGTCAAGAGAATACGTATAACTAGGTTGATGGACAATAGTAACGTCAGCTATCGTTTCATTAGGCATTAATCTATCACTCATTTAGTAGTACACCCCCTATTCGGATTGTACCAGCGGTCAAGCACAATATAGCGTTGTCCGCCACTCTCTTGAATTAGTATCGCCTTATCCCCTACCTTGAGTGAGTTGTGGATAAGGAATTTCTTTCTACCTACATAATCATGATTGTGGCTTTGATATTCCGCCGCACCAACACCACCAGCACGATTCTCTGTAACATGGTCAACGCTTATCTCTGCCGTCCAATCAGTTGTATTTTTAGTAAATACCAAGTTGGTTTCAGGTATGATAATTTTAGGGTCAACCTGTATTTGATAGGGACTAGTGCTTATAACTTCCCCTATCACAATATCACTCATGACGTAGGCATTCATGGTGTCAGTGACCAACGTTTTGAAAGTGTCCACTAGTTTATTAAAATCATTCTCCATGTTACCCCATCCTTATCACTTTAGTAGGAGCTTCACCATTACCCCATGCGTAATTCACATCACCATATCTCATAGCATAACCACGGCTTGAGCTGTTACCAAATCCACCACCTGCACCATCTGCTATAATGACATGATCGTTATTGCCATATACGAGTAAGTCACCTTTGTTGGCATAGCCATTGAAGGATTCGACTTTATACCCTTTAGCCTTTAATGAACTTTCAAGCGTGTCAACATCTGCCACGCCTCTATCGGCCAATTCCTTGAGGTCTTTGTTATAGTACGAACCAGTTTTTACAGCTACGTCTACACAACCGACTTCACCATATTGTGAGGCCATGCCCTCATTTGCTTTGAATCCGTAATCCACTTGATTTGGGTTAACTCCTGTCACCGCATTACCTCCGCCATGCTTCGATTTCTGCTCCGCTGCCTTAATCTGCTCAAGGGCTTTTGCATCTTCATCTTTGGCGACTTCATATTTTGCTGGGTCGCCTTGATAGTACACATCAAGGTCCATGGAATGGTAGCCATGCTTGAATGTATGTGTTACTGATTCCACCATAACATAATTATCCACCACAATATCGCCTAGATTCTTCTTGAGATATAACAAAGTACCACCACGCACTCTAACGTCACCAATGACATTCTTGAGCCTAATTTCACGTGTTTTTCGATTCTTTAGGCTTATGATTCGCTTAGCCCTATCAACTGCGTTCGTTACCTTATCATCTGGCATCATAAGATATTGCAACCTTCCCCATTTCTTGATGTTTTCATCATCTTTTAAAATGGCGGTGGTTACTAACTTCTTAGAATCACCATCTGGTACGTTACGCACTATCTTTACTTGATTGTACGTATCTTTATCGATAGATGTTTTATAGTCGATATTTTCCATCACGTCATCGTCAATGAAGATGTCTGTTTTCATTGATTCCAAGGACTTTAGCATTAACTTTCCTTTATCATCAAACAAATGGTAAAGGTCATGCTTTGGCGTATTAATAACTGTCTGTTCTAATGCATACATAATGATGTCAATGAGGGTTTTATTCTTCTCTACACGCATTGGGGTAGATGGGATAACGTACTGCGTATTGTCCAATTCACCCACTTGTAAGCCAAAGTCATTGGCTATCATTTTAACCAAATCGGTGGCGGTGATACCGCCGTATACATAACAATCCTTGTTCTTCAAATATCGTAACTGATCGTAGGCTGTAACACTGATTACACCGCTTTTGTCCCGCGATTTCTCAAACACGTTGCCAACGAATACAATATCGTCATTGAGTTTGAATTGAACTGCATTACCTTCTTCAAATTGCAAGATACCGTCTGTCATCACTTTGAAAGTCATTTTAGAAGGGATACCGTCAATTCCTCTTGTAACTTGTACCCCTTCTAAAGGGTCGACTAGGTATTGATCATTGCCATTCCTTATGATTAATTGGTAATGATACGGTACTGGCATTGCCATTTGAGTAACCATCATTTACCTTCTTTCAGCTGAATAACTTGACCGACTGCAAGCACAGCAGGGACTGCAATCTTATTGAGCGATGCGATGGCAAATAGATTGTTGGTGTTACCAAGTTCCCGCTTTACGATTTGTTGCAAGGTGTTACCTTGTTTTACCTTAGCCGTTGGATTTGGGGCTTTATCAGTTGGTCGATTGGTTGTGACCATGCCTTTTGCATTGCCTTTTTCATCAGTTTCTACGGCTAACTTCTTAGAGCCCCAATCTTTCCATTGCTTGAGCCTAATAGGCACCTCACAATCAATGCCTAGCTCATGAGATTCCTCAATTGAGTAGTCCTCTAACGTCACCTTAGTATTGGTCATACTAAGCATGTCGCCCTTTTCACTCATGCGTACTACGATGAACTGAATTGGCTTTTTTTCTTGCTTAAACCGCTTGAGTTTATCAAGGTAATACTCCGCCTTTTTTGATTTCATAATCAATGACTGATTAAAAGGGTAATCGTTGTTAGGTAGTAGGATTTTAAACGACCAATCTGTTAGCCCTGGGGGCTTAATAATGTTAACCTCTCCAGCGCCTATCAAATCAATGGTTTCGTTCTTCCCATTAATGGATGTAGTCATTGAAGGTGGTGGAATCGGTATCTGCATTGAGCTCAAGAAGAAATAATACATTACATTGCCACCCCTTCCCGTTTCATGCCAACAGCATTACGAATGCCGTCTAATAACTTAGACGTAACTCCGTCTAATTCCATTTCATTGGATATGTTATTTTCCATATCCACATTCACAATAACGTGAGATTGGTTGAATTGGTTGAGTGCTGACTGAACCGCACTTTCCCTAAGTTCTTTAATCTCATCTGCCGTCATTTCGACCGCATCCGCCATTCGTTTAGTATTATTGGCGGTTTCTTTACCCGCCTTAGAATCCTTAGGCGTACCATCTGGGTTTGCTATTTTCTTTGAACTTTCCATTTCCGATACCTTGTAATCAGGAATCGTAGGAGTTGGCATTTCAATGTTAAATAGATTTTCGCCCATCTTATAGCCAGACTCTGCATAATCCATTTGATTTACATAATCCATCTTTCCAAGTAGTGTAGTTTCGCCCCCTGTAATAGCCTTACGCTCTATATGAAGCGCTCCAGCATTCACCGTGGTGTCGCCCATAATCTTATCCATACCTGGAATTTTCTTAATCAAGGAAATCGCCGAGTTTACCGCTTGGCCAATCAAATCAACGATCCCATTCCAAATATCTGCAAATAGGTTATAGGTTGCATTTAATGGGTCATTGAATACGTTCCCAAGGAAATTAGCAAAACTTGCGATTCCATTCCATACGAATGCAATCCCATTGCGAATACCACCCCACAACCAAGCAAACGCACCGAATATCAACCCTGTGGCACTAATTGAAGTACCTGCGAAATAGTTTACAGCCGATACCGCCAAATAGAACACGCCAATTAAAGCGATGATACCACCAACAATCCACGTAATAGGACATGCATATAGTGCAGCATTAAGTCCCTCTTGAGCATATGTCTCCGCTATTTTAGCAGCAGTTGACGCCCATGTAGCTACCGTTGCAGCTGCCGTTGATGCCATTAATACAGCCGTATTAGCTGCTGAAATTAAAGTCATCGTTGCATAATAAGTGAGCACTCCCACAGCAATTCCGAATGCCACCTCCACAATTCCAAAGTTTTCACTTAGGAAGTCACTAACCGCACTAAATGCTGTGGTAATACCCGACATCGCCCACTCTGCTACGCCCACGAGCCAATAGAAGAATGGTGTTACACGTTCGATGGTGTTAGCTATGCCGTCAAACATCCGAGCCATCACCTCACTATTGCCTAGGTCTCTCATGCGTTCAAACACTGGCGTAAAAGCATAAATCGCCCTATTCTTGAGCGATTCCATATGGTCGCCAAAGGTCTTAGGCATGGCCTCGAATTGACCGTTGATTTCGTCCATATTCTCCATGATTGATTGCTTGATTACCTCGGATGTGACTTTACCTTCTGACGCTAACTTCTTGAGTTCGCCACGGCTTACCCCCATGGTTTTAGCAATCATATTCTCAATGATTGGCGCATTTTCTGCGATGGAACGGAACTCATCGCCTTGTAACTGACCGCTTGCCATGCCTTGCGTTAATTGGAGCATAGCGCTCTTTTGACTTTCCTTGCTTGCGCCACCTATGACGAATAGCTTTTGAATACCTTCCATGAATCCTACCGCTTCACGTGGGTCTGGAAATGCATCATGTGCTGACATTGCAAGCTGTGTAGTCGCCTCTGCCATCTGCATGTAACCACCACGAGCACGCATGGCCGATTCATAGATTTGTTGATTCAATGCAACTGCATTGCCTTGATCGTTTGTAATTAAATTTAATCGTGCTCGTATTGAGTTAAACTCGTTAGCTGTTTCATTTAATCCTGTAATTGCGCCTGTGACCATGTTAATACCACGCATTGCCAAATCTGCGAAGAAATTGCCCGTAAACGATGCAAGGAATCCACCCCACCCACTTTTAGCCGAGTTTGTGACATTTATAAATTGTTGCATTTTGCCAGTCGCATTATTAGCGCCGTTGGCAAGGTTTATCATCCCATTTGCTGCGCTTTGAGCAACCGCTGGAATATTGGTTGATAAGTTTATATAGTTTGTAATCGTTGCCACTAGATTCCGCCTCCTTTCTGTGCTTTCTTCTCATCCTTGGCGTGTTGTTGCATAAATGCGTAAATACAAGCCCGTTCCTCTAAGTCCATGTTAATGAACTCGGAGGGACGGATGTTGTATTTTACAAATGCTACATAGGCGAGGCATGTCTCCCCGTCATTGGCGCTTAGGAGTTTTTTACTTCTTTAACCTTATCCTCAAAGCCAGTTTCAAAGCCTTGCGCCTCTTGGATGGCACGTGTCAAGTCAGTCAACTCGCCACCGTTTAACATCACTTTTACGAGGTCTAACTCGTTGGATACTCCCCAAGAGTTTTGTAACTCCATATCATCTAATGTTGGGAATACAATCGTACGGACTAGCAATTCATCTGTAAATGCTGTCAAATCCATGCGCTCTTCGGCGGTACGTGTGCCAGGCTCGTATACTTTTTTAGTAAAACGAGCACGTAACTTGTCTAACTCCTTATTAGTTAATACACGGATGCGCCATACGATTGGGTCACCATTCTCATCTGTAAATCGTTTGGATGCCACATATTCTACTTCCGTTACAATCTTGGCATTTTGCTTAAAAAAGCCTTTTAATGTTTCAACCATTTCTTCCTCCTATGCATTCATTCCATCTAATTCTTTAAAATGTGTAACGTAACGCACACTTTCAAATGTAAATGCTAACTCATCTTCAAGCCATTTCCCGTCCGCATCAAAATCAGCTACTGGCGTAACATCTAAATTACAACCAACTAAAATAACAGAACGAGGTCCTGCATTTGATGTAGGGTCTAAATTTGTAACTTGCATATCAAAGTACGTATCTACGCCTGTTTTAATCAACTTTTCAATCATTTCATCAAATAAGGATGTGTTTTTATAAATCGTAAGTTTGCCTGTGCCTTCTAAGGATGTTGTTTTATTGCCTTTCAACATCCTCCCTAGAATAGCAACTTGATCCTTTTTCTTTTTAACTTCCGCCTTTAAATTCTTGGCTTGAAATAATAACTTGCGTTTATTATTAGCAATAACGTAACATGTCGCCAATTTAGCACTAATAACATCACTAGCATTCATTGTGCCAACGGAATTAAAAGTAGTTTCTTCTGCCATCTGTTACCTCCTATTCTACGATTACCGTCATGTAAAGTTTTTCCATCGCAACCGTAGGTTGAATATTAACATTTACAATGACATCTTCCTTGTTGTCGCCTTGCGTTGGAATTTCAATATCTTTATCATCAAAGTTTTGAATCGCTCTAACTCTTTGATATTGTTCCCCAAGATAAACAAGGTCACCCCACAACGCACGACGTCCATCTGCATCATTTTGTACTTTTCCTAAGTATCCTTTATTGAATGTACGACCTGCATCAATCGCCCAATTGTCTAACACTCGAATACATTGATTTAATGCGAAATCTTGGTTCTTTTCTTTTGTGAACTCTGTAAATGTGTTGATATCTTTCAACACACGCACTTCACCTTGCACATTACCGCCTACTGGGTCTGATACGTTGTGAAACATGAACATGCCATCTTTAATGGCTTGCTCTAGCTCAAATTGCTTATATTTGGTATTGATTGTGAACTCACCGTCGTATCTACGGTTAGATAAAGACTCATTGATATTACAAGAAGCCTCACTGCCAACAGTCCAATAGACTGCGGAGGTTGGGTCTTCACCCTGGTCTGTTACTGTATTTAAAATACTAATAATACCCTCGTTGTTAACGCCTTTTTTTCCGTGACATACAAGCTGACATTTTGCTCCCGTGAAATTACGCACTCGAGATGTAAAGGCAATTAATAAGTTCTTAATGGTTTCATCTGAGCCTACATAACCTAAGATGTTGAAATAGTACGGCTCTAAAAATTCAAGTCCGTCTTGATAGTTCTTGCTAGTCACAACGGAACCATTTGTACCGCCTGTGAAAGCAGTGTAAGCAGTTGCCACTAAATTAGCATTCTTCTTAAATTCAACGTAGGCGTTATCGACTAAATCAGCTGCCTTAGCAACCGCTGTTTGTTTATCCACCACCTTACGCACATCATTTGTTGTGATGTAAGTCGTTACGATGAACGCACTTGTTGCGTCTGGGTCAGACTGTACAGATACCCCAAGATCATTTCCTCGAATACCTGCGTATTTCGCCTTACCGTAGTCATTGCTTGCTTTTTCGCCATCACTATTTAAACGGTAGAACTGGCCTGTTTTTAAATGCTTAAACAAGTCACGTAAGCCTTTCATTTTAGGGTGTCCAAAGTCGTAACCAAAGTAATCTTGGCAATTCTTTTGGAATTCATCCACATCTACTCGGAATACTTCGCCACTTGGCCCCCAATCAAGAGATAACATCATAGCGCCGTATCCACGGTCAGCCACTTCTGCATATGCTCTATTTTTACTAATAAAGTTGATGTATGCCCCTGGCAACACCTTGTTGTGGAACAAGAATGTTCCTCCACCTAATGCCATCCTGTACCTCCTTAATTAATCACTTCTACAATCGGACGATTGAACTCATTTTGTAAAATCTCGTCAATTTCCTCATGTGTATACGTCATATCGTCATCTAATAACACGGCTAAAATATCCTTGTATCGTTTATATTTCTCCGATGCAATGATAGTGTAACCATCAAATCGTTCATCCATTCTTTGAACTCCTTTCATTTACATGTAAGCGCTCCATTGCTGGAACTCGTTTACTTTCTTTGTAAAGCAGCATTTCATAAGTCACATCAAAGTGAAGTATTCCATCACTTTCACGGTAGCTCATATTCTCACCACGTGTGATACGGTCGCCTACCCTCACATATTCCAATACGTCGTAAAGTTGTTCACCTATTTGCAGTAGGTCCTTGCGGTAATCAACTGGAATACTTTCAGCATTTAGAAAATACTTAACAGAATAATCAAGCTTACGATCGTACAGCTTGCCTACGTGCAAATCGTGATTAGAAGTTGCTGCCTCCACAAAAAAACAAGGAAATTTTGTCTTATTTTCTTTCTCCTCCACATACACTGGCACTTTGAATGTGTCATATAATGCTTTAGCAATGCCCTCTGTTAACTGAATATCAACCATTGTTTAACACGCTCCTTAGCCATGCATTAAATGCGCTATTCATGATGTTATTGGCATTACTATCAACAATATTCTTTGCCTCTTTTGTTATGTTGAGTCCAGGAACCCATGACTTCTTCAATCTTCCGCCTTTAACCTGTCCACTTTGCCATCCATCGCCAATGAATGGTAGAAATTGCCCTACCTTTTGGCGGTGGCCATCATCCACATAAGATGCATATGTTGAAGTGTTGTAGACCTTCACACTAACAGTGAGATTAGAGTTACCACTCTTTACACTTGCCGCATCCATAAACCAACTTTTACGCATATTTTGCGTATTAAAATAATGCGTTTTAAAGATAGGATTTCCGTTGGCATCGTGCCCCTCTAATATTTGAATACTCCGAGGTCCTACTGGCGTTTTCTTCTTTGCTTCACGCAAATACACAGCGCCCATTTTATTGACAATAGCGCTCATGGCACCTTCAAGGTTTCCAGGTTGAGCTAATGTTTGTAAGTTTTTTTGAAGGTTCTTAATTCCACTGAAATCAAAATCTAAATCTAAATCCGCCATCATCGCACCTCCAAATTCTCAAGTTGAATCTCTTGATGTGAATCGTACACATTAGGCATCGAGCTAGACTTTGCATAAAACTCTCTCTGACGTCCTACAATGTGCATGCGTGCTCCTTTAGGCACAATCACATTAGGCGCCAGGAATAACGTTGTTTTTTGGGCGAATTTTGGCATGCCATCAGCTTGTGATGTGGTAGAGGATTTAAAAGAGACCCTACACGGATAGGGTCCCTCTTCTATCGTTCGATTGATACTAGTAATTCCCGTAGTTTCATCAACGGTATCCTCTTCGGTGTAAATAGTCACCATGCAATCATACATTCGCTCTAACTGCTTACGGTAAGCGCTCACCATCTGATTCGTCGGTAACATGCCAGTAACCTCCTATCTTCTTGAGTGAGTTCACCAATTAGCGCACGCAATCGGTCTTCATCTGTGGTGCCACCTAGGTCAATTGACGTGTCACCCATGCGAATGGATTTAGCAACCTGCGCACCATCACTGCCTAAAATCTCCTTGGCGTTCAAGTGAATGAACGTGCCACAAGCTCGACGTACAATGTACGTTTCAAGCTCTGTCGGGAGCTCTGCGTGGTTGATATCAGCTAGCGCCTTATCCAGTTCGCTTTGAAGGATGTACTCAATCATTTGTGTTTCGATGGCAACAAACTTTGTTGAACCTTCAATAAACTCAACCGCCTTAGGAATCAGCGCTTGCGCCTTCTTCTGCTCCTGTATCTCCATCATCTTTCACCGCCTTCTTGCCTTTTGGCGTATCCTCGGTTTCTTCTACCTCTACAGTTTCCACCTCAGCGCTTGCGCCTTCTTCTGCTCCTGTGTCAACTTCCGTTTCAGGATGTAAATATTGTTGTAACAACATTCCCATATGTGTACCTCCTAGGCTTTAAACGTCATCTTTAACACACGTGCTGGGTTAGTCAATGCTACACCATAGTGTTCGTCAGCTGTGATGACTGTCATTTTGCCAACAATGTCACGATCAGATTCTACTTGTACGTTTCGTTTCAAGTACAAGGATACTGCTGGTAATGTTGGTGTGCCCTCACCGCTGTTAGGTGCCATTTGCACCATGAAGTTAGTGAAGTTAGCACCCTCTTTTGGCACTCGGCGAGATACCACAACTTCAACGCCACAAATAGAACCGATAGCGCCTGTCATCATCAAGTCACCGCCGTATTTGTTTTTGTCGATGAAATCAGCAGATTTACGAATTTGAGTTAATTGCTCAGGGTGAATGAACAACACCTTAGGCACGTCGGATTCCTCTGCAAATTTGTCAACCCCATTTACAACGCCCTCATAAGAGATTTGATTTGCGGATGTTACTTCTAATGTTGTTGTTTTCAACGTCGCAATCACGTCATCTTCAATTTTGTCAGCAATAGACATCCCTAATTGTCGAACCGCTTCGCCAATTGGGTCACCGTAACCAGATAACACCGCTTCATCTGTGATTTTTACTCCGATACCAGCTTTTTTGATTGTGAATTTTTTGGATGTAGTTGTTAATTGATTAAGGTCAATCGCTGCGCCTTCTGCAACATCCTTTGCGGAGCCAATGTAATCATATGCTGGTACTGTTACAGTGTTACCAGGTTGGCCCTCAAGTGTTGTATCGACCGCTAAAATGTTTGCGAATTTAATCGCCTTTGGTAAGTTAGCAGAAATCATATGCCCCATAACTTCTGGATTAATTAATTGTGCAATTTTAGTTGTACCTTGTGGCATTATTCGTTACCTCCATTAATAAATTCTGAATAAGCATCTGGATTTTCTTCTTGGAACTGTACTCGCTCCAAGTAAGACATTTTGTTGAACTGTTCTTGAGTAATCCCTGTGGAGCCTTGGCCACCATGTGGTTCACCTGGTGTGACTCCAGTCGGTTTACTGTCAGATTCAAATAAATAAGGATCAGATTCCTTCAACTTAGTCAGTTGGTCATCTAATCCTTTAATAGTGCCGTCTTTGAGTTTTACGTCTTCTAAATCGAGTAAAGCTCGAACGGCTTTTCCATTTTTCGCCTTGAAAGTCATTAGTGTACGTTCTACGATGCCGTCTACCTCCATCTTGTGAATTTGAGCCGTGTACTCTTCATCCCGTTTGACTTGAGCAGCTTTCATTTCATCAATTTGTTTGGCTAATTCTGCATTATCTGCATTGGTCTTTTTTAATGCCTCCATATCAGACTGCATCGTAGATAATGATTCCTTGGCTTGCTTTAGTTCTTCATTCTTTTGATTAAACTGAACCTTTGTAACGTAGTTTTTACCGTAATCTTCTGCTACTTTTTCAGTTTGTTCGTCAGTAAGGCCTAAAGCCTTTAGCTCTTCTTTTGTCATCGTTGTGACTCCTTTCTAATTCACGATTCGCTTGTTTTTCGTCAGCCACACCTGACGTTTTCTGTCTTTTGTTTTTCGCCTAAAATACTAAAACGGCAATATAAAAGCACCCGTAGGCATTGCCTAGAGTGCTATTACTTTTGATTGTTATTAATGTGATACAGTGCAAATCCAAGGTATATTACGCATAGCACTTGGATTATTTGTAAAATCGTGATGAAATCACACATTGAACTCACCTCATTTCACATATTTCGAGTACCATTCATCGTACTTCAATTCACCATCTACTTGCTCGCTTTTGCCTTTACCGCCTTCGCCACGACTTGCCCTTGTTTCCCCTTTGATTTCTAAATCATCAAAGTAAGGAATTGTTGTAGTTCTGCAATGGCAATGGAATGGCGGAATCGTTACACCTGGCTTAGCATCCTTGACTGGTACTATCTTTCCATCCATACGCTTACATATCTTCGAGGTCTTGCGGTCAAGCGTTGCTAGTATCTCTAACTTTTCCACGCCAATATCATTCATATTATTGGTGAAAGCCTCTTCATACATCCTAGCCGTTTCCGTTTCTACCAACCGCCTTGCGTTCGATTGTGAAACGTTCATCCGTGTAGCAAGACTCTGCGTCATCTTCGCCATGCCATCACCAGCTAGCACCGATTGAACGAAATCATTTTGAATGGTCTGAACTAGCTTTGTACGATCATCCCATATACGGCTACTAAAATCCTTGCTATCTGGTGCCCATGGTTTCTTTATGACCACATCCACAACGTGGTCAGATACCTTAGGCACGATGTTATATTCACCTAGTACCGTTTGCGTAAGGTAAGCCGTCTTGTAAGTGGTTGTTTCGTATGTATCCCTAAGTAATTGGCTTAGGCTATCATCTTCTGCCTTAGATAAGCGTTCAATCTCATGTACAACACTAATGTAAAGTGCTTGCGTTCTATCCAATCGAGCACGTATAGATGCATTTTCAAGCATACGTTGATGCTCCTTGGATAAATCTTCTCGCTTGGCTTGGTCGATGTATTCCTCAAGTGTCATCTTGAAGTCAGCTAGCTCTCTTTTATTGAGCTGTTTCCTTGCTTCTTCTAGGGTGATACCGTTTTCTGTGGCGTACCGTTTGTACCAATCCTCTATCTCTACCGTTAAGCGCCTAAGTGCCCTATCAAAGTTCATAGATAGTTCATCAACTGTCATCTCTGCGCCATGCATGGCTTCATCTTTTAATGATTCGTAACGCTTCGCCCAATATTCTTTACTCTGTTGGTTCATCTCCACCACCTACGATGTAATCCTGTAGCGCCATCTCTTGCATCATCTGTAATCGTTCTTGCTGCAATCGCTCCAGTTCGTCCGCCGTGTTAGTCGTCCATGGATGGTTGGCCACAATCGTTTCATTAGATAGAATGCCAATACTCGATTTACAGTTGTTGATTACCTCGCCCTCATTGACTGGGGTCATACGATTGAAGATGAACTCTACATCCTTAGGGGCTGTTGCGTTACTCAATCCACGGTATGCGTGATAGAACTCCACCAATTGCTCCAATGTGGCTTGAAATTCCACCTCAATTTGGTTCGCATCGAGGTCAATATCACTGTACATGGATGAAATATTCATCTGATTAGGATTGTTGGCCATGCGGTCATCTTTAGCATCGAACCCTCTACCATTCTCGATAATCGAACGTTTCAAAGCTTGCGTGATGAAATCATAGTTAGTAGCGTTTACCTCTATGTTCAATGTTTCGATACCGCCATCATCTCTGACTTTCACCGCACCAAACTGTGCTAATTTCTTTCTAAATTCAGCTAAGTCCGTTCCGTCATAGTTCCGTAACACTAGCAAGGTTTCCCTAGGGTCTTCTTGCATTCTATCAAGAAACATCGAGTACATTTCGTTCAATGCGTCTTGCAGGCATTTCACCCGATTAATTAGTGGTTGCTCAATGGAATTTGCCTTGAATACTAATAGTGGAATGGAAGGCCAATTATATACTTTTCCTTCGTACTGAATGTAATTTGTTGTTTCCTTATCAGTATTAACCGTTAAGCCACCGTTATTGTAAATGTAATAGCTTACACCATCTGGCTTGTAGAATTCTACGTATTTAACAGTGTGAGTCTTTTCTAGCATATGGTATTGCTCCACATCGTAAAAGTAAATAAATGCATCGAGCTTACTATGCTCTTCATCGTGCCAATACGGGATGATATTCTCGGGCTTCATCCGTTTAAATAACAATTCCCCTGTTGGTGCAATGTAAGGGTGTAAGTACCCTTTACCGCCAATATAAGCGTCCTTTGCCACGTTTAATAATTGTCTATGGAACTGTTTGCCAAGTAACTCTACTAGTGCCGAATCATCCGTTTTGACCTCTAATGGATTACCAAATAGGTAGTTGACTTTTTGGTCTACTAAGTCATCAAACTTGTTATCCACTAGTTGATTATTAGGAAGATTTAACGGAATCTCATTATTATCGCTATTGGCAATAGCCGTATTCTCAATGGCCATTGTTCGCTTTTTCTGCTTAATATCATGGTCGCCCTCATAGTATTTGCGACCAGTAACGATGTTTTTACGTTCTTTAGAGTTCATGAATCGCTGTAATTCACGGCGTACAAACTCTTTATCGCTAATACCTGCATTGCCTTTTATGATGGCATCCCATAATTGTCCTAAGTCCACTTTATCACCTCCTACCAACTGAATTTATTCGCATCCATCTCACTACGTAACGAATACCGCACCGAATCAATCGTATGATCGTTACGCTTAGGATAGGCACTAATGAAATTGCCGTGCTTATCCTGGTCGTATTCGTACATCGTAAATTCTCTGTATGCGTTCGGACATCTGTTTTTGTCAATGTAAATCTTATAACGGTCTGATAGCCACTTGATACTAAATTCACGACTATCTGGGCCTTTCTTAACTCCATAAATACGCAAGCCCATATCAGCAAGCTCTGCTATGGATTTTGGTTCAGCATTATCAGCCCATACTACACTCGTTCCGACTTTGTCTTTGATTTTCTCGTACGCCATCGAGTTTTTGAGTCGTGTACTGTATACTTCATCGTAAATGTAAATGCAATCGTGCTTGATGTCATAGTGTAATTTGGTATACACAAACGGGTCTTGCGCAAAACCAAAGTCGATGCCGTGATAGTTGTTGTCAAAGTTCTCTATCATTTCATCGGTTATGGTCATTTCCTCCACATTGGCGAATACGTCACCGCCTGTGCCTGTGGCAATCCCCATGTACTCATGCTCGTATAGGTCGGGTCTCTGCTCTTTCAGCTTTTCCGCCTCAATAATGAATTGATCACCTAACCAATCGCTTGGAACCATCGTGTAATTGCTGTGACTAATGAGCCTGTCGGGGTAATCTGTCAACTGCTCCACGTTCACCCAATTGTCACGGCTCTTCGGGGGATTGAATGAGTAAAAGCACCAATATTTGTCACCGCCACGTAGTAGCGACTGATTGATTGAACGAATCTCATCCATGCCACTGAATTGGTCTAATTCCTCGTACCAAACGCAACCGACATAACCGAATGGCATTTTGAGTGATTTGATTTTTGAACGGTCGTCCGCTCCTAAGAATAGGATTTTCTGCCCTGTTCGTTTATAGATTATCTCAAGCGGTGATTTCTTGAACTCGAACTCTTGCAATAATTCCAATTGTTCGAGCGACCACTCGATTTGAGCATATACCGAGTTCTTGAGGGTGTTCGCCACCTTCCGCAAGATAACCACATTCACGTCTGGGTTGCTAATGATTAGCTGTGGAATCTTCATGCTAATAAACGATGATTTCGTACTACCACGACCGCCTTTAAACCAGTAATGCGTATGGCCGTGGCGCTTGATGTCACCACTAACAGAATCAAAGAACGGAATAATTTTATCCGTGTCATCTGGCACCACAATAGGCGCCTCCACGACTTGCTCCATCTCTTCATGCGATAGGGAATATAGGAACTCCGCAGCTTTAGTGTCGCCTTTAGTCGCCTTGACCACCTGTGCTAATATCACCGCTGTTTGCGTATCGATATTCTGCCCTTTTGCCTCGGCTAATGACGTGATTTTATCCTTAACCTTGCCCTTTTGTAGCGGCATTGCCATTATCTCTTTGGCAAGGTCTTTCCATTTCTTCATTTCACGTCTTTTGGCGCCCGAATTCTTGCCACCTTTTGATGACATTGCAGCATGTGTCTTTTTATCTAAGGTATTTGTGCTTTTGAGGGTTTCAGGATGCCCTCTAGGATTGGCCACCTGTTACCCCCTCCTTCTTCTTAATCTAGAACATTCTTGAATGTGTAACCATATTTCTTTTGATTGCGTTTGAGCCATCTGTCTACTGCATCATTAGGGCCTTTGCCCTTTAAGCCGTTTTTCTCGACCCTTGCGATTGCCTTGAGGAAGTCATTTTGCTTGAAATGAGATTGCTTGGTAAATTCTCGATAGCCCTTAGAATGCGTGGCAATGATACTACCAACATTCGTGCTTGCAACCACCTTCATATCAGCAGGGCTGAACGTGCTGTTATTTGGGTGATTGTGAACGAGTGTAGCTCCTTTCACCGTCCGATTGATAGTTACATTACTTTTATTCCCATTTCTGTAATGATGAACAAATCCGTTTCTATCAATTTGAACAAGCGATTCCCCTGCATCCTTGCCATGCATGTCACGGAACGCTTTTATTGCATTTGCTCGTGTTTTCACTTTTACTTTTGTATTAACACGTGCTGGTAGATTGTCTGCGCTACCATCTTTTCCATTCCCTTTTGCGCTTTTCCAGCTAAAAACGGCGCCAATTCCTCCAGCACCACGACCGCCCATAAATTCAAATTCTATTGTTTTTAGTTTTCCAATGAGCTCAACAGCTTTAGGATGCGTTCTTAAATCATCGATTATCTCGCCTTCTTCAACGTCATCCTCAACGTTCCATAATTCCCACTTGCCTTTAGGCGCTTTAAATAGTAATATCCCGTCCGCCAATTCAACGGAATTGAAGTCACGCATTTTATATATGAACGCTTGTATTTCCATTACCATTCACCCGTTTCTATGAACTTTTTAACCTTATCTCCATACTCTTTTGTTAATGGTCCCGAATATCTAGCACTTCTGCCAAATGTGCCATCAGGTCGTAAGATTAAAGCTGTTTTTTGTGCCCCTGTAATAAAGTAATGATCAGGGTGTTTTTTCCACTGTTTCACTTTGCCACTATCAATGAGGCTTTGAGCGCTAGATTGAATTTTTACTTTCTTACTTGCTTTTAAGGACTTTTCAAAACTATCAAGTTTCTTTTTCCACGTTCTTTCAGTAGCTCTGGTACGACCACTTGTAACTTTTCCTTTTTCAATATCTTTTAGGAACGATTTAACTTGCTTGTAATTGCGTTCTGTAATATTCAAATTGCCTTTCCAATCAAACAAACTCCCTCTAGCATTATCACGCCTATGTTGGCGTTCTATTACATCCTTTTGTTTTTCAATTTGTGCTTCTAATGATTTAATTCTATCTAGCTGTCTTTCATTACGTTTAAACTCTGCTCTACCTCTAGCTTTATCTAAATGCCATGTTTGACCTTGTCGAGCTCTTGTATCTCCCCAATGCTCATTCACTGCATTCTCTAACTCTTTTTGCAAGCGCTCCAATTTCTTCTCGCTAATTTCTGTACGCTTGCTTTTCTCCCCACTACCTGTGAGTGAGTAACTCGCACCTCTACCGCCCACTATTCTTCATCCTTTCCGTTACCGCATTTTGAATGTAAGTAACCTCGCAAGCGAATTTGTATCCAATGTCACCGCCGTATACGATAATGTGCTCTGGCTTTAATTTGCGTATAGCTTCATCCATTCCCTCTGCCCACATATGATAGGCTTCATCTGACCGTTTGACGCCTATTGTCGATACTGCCACTGTGCCACCTGGTTCGATGCCGTCAAAACAGAATGCGAATGTATCACGCTCACACCATGAAAGTGTAGGCACAACATTTGCCCCATTCTGTTGGAGAATTTGACCAATCAACCTGGAACGGTACACATTCCATATCTTCATGGCCATTGGCATTTCAGTATATAAGCTAAAATCAGGAGTTAGCACGCACTCGTAAGGAATTAGCATATCCACGTATTTATCGGGATCATTCCAAATCCTTTCAAATTGGTAGTCATCAATGAAGAAGTGCACGCCTTGCCCTTCTTTCTTTTTGTTGGTTTTGACATAATTAAAGCCAATCAACTCGCTAGGCTTTGCATATGTCCTAGTGATGATTGGCATTTGATAGAACCCCTCAACATTACCGCTGTCATAGTCATGTAAGTTGTAGGCATCCATCGTTCTTTCACGTTCATTTTCTTTTTCATCTGCTGGAGTTAGCAGTCGCTCCACATCGAACCCAAAATCCTCCATATCAAACGATAGGTCTTGGATTTCAAAGGAAAGCAAGTCATAATCCCACTTCGCCATTTCAGCTACCTTGTTATCAGCTAACCGATAGGCTTTAACCTGTGATTCTGTTAGGTCACTGGCAACGATACAAGGAACGTGAGTATATCCCAATGTCTTTGCTGCTTCATACCGTGTATGACCGCAAATAATCACTTTGTTAGTATCCAGGATGATTGGAGATTTAAACCCAAAGTCACGAATACTGTTGGCAACGTATTTAATCGCATTCTTGTTATTCCTAGGGTTATTCTCGTAGGGTGTTAACTCTTCAATAGGCAATTGCACTATGTTCATCGCAACACCTCCCCACTGTTCCGCTTAAATCGTCCATGGCGTTTAGATACGTGAGCCGTTCTTGTACGCATCATGAAGTCTGGTGTCGCATAGGTCTGACATAAGCCGTTATATTCGATTGTCTTCGCCGTGCATATGCCGTGCTCGTTATGCAAGCATTTTCGCTTTATGCATTTAATCTCGGTCATTGTATCACCGCCTTTCTGATTTTGCGCAACAAAAAATGACGTCGCAGCTTTGACGTCATTTCTTGTGTTTGGTTTATAAGATTATAAGGAGTGTAAAACGTTGAAAACTCGTAACCAACATTCTTACAAGTATTATAATATCACGTTGCCTTGACCTTGTTGGCAATTTTGGCATAACTTTTTTTAAATTCTTTTAAGGCTGCTTTATGCAGCTTCGTTCGGAGTTTTTCACGGCTAATATTTAGCACCTGTTCAATGTCTCTCCACGATTCATTATACAAATAGTGATTTCGTATGATCGTTGCATACTCCATTGTTGGCATATTGTCCAATACCTCGTTGATTGTATCAACGTAAGTATATCGTCTTTCAATCAATTCCTTGAGTCGCTCAATCCTATCCTCTAGCTTGATAACTCTGTCATCAATGCCCGTTGGTGTACCGCCTTGCACCTTGGGAGCGCTATAATCAGTCGCCTTTAAGCCGTCGCACTCCGCTCTGAGTTTTCGTATTTCATCACGTAGACAATCAATTTGCCTCGCTATACTCCTCATTTCTTCGAGTATATTCTCTATCTCCAACCTATCCCACCTTTCACGGTTCAACCACGCTGTAAAACTCAAATTTTAGTGTCATATTGCTCGACTTTGTGAACTTTGGATAGATTTCCTATCATCCACAAAATCGAGCTTATACGCCACATTAGAACGGAATTTCCTCATGTGATGTCGTCATGCTGTCAAAGTTGCTCGTTGATGTTTGCGCCCCTGGTGTCTGTTCTTGACCTGTGCAGAAGTCTACCACGACTTCTGTTACATAACGTTTTGAACCGTCTTGCGCTTCATAGGAACGTGTTTGTAAGCGCCCTTGAACGAATACCTTTTGCCCTTTCATGAATTGGCTCATATACTCGCCATTCTTTCCCCATGCCACGCAATTCACAAACGCCGTAAGTTCTTTCGCTTCACCAGTTTGTCCTTTATAGGTAGTAGTCGCTGCTACCGTAAATGTAGCTACCGATGAACCACTTTGCGTATATCGCAACTCCACATCTCTAACCAAATTTCCTAACAACTGTACGTTATTCATTTGTTTCCTCCCATATCACTTCCACATAATCAGTATGTAATTTTTCCACATCTCTGTAAATGTAATCTGCCAAATGTCGTACGAACTTAGGGCTATCATTTTCCAACAAACCAGCTTGCACCATGCCATCTAATACGAATTTCTTAGCAAATGCTATATTATCGCTATCGTGACGGCCCTTCACATGCCACTTGAAAATCATATCTACTTTACCTTTTGGCTTAACAATCAGTCTGTCTTTACATTGCCACGCTACCTCATTAGTAAGCTCGTCCTTAATCTTAGCAGCTGCGTATTTGTTCCTTCGCTCTGTATTAATGTACTCGTTTAGGTAAACAAAGTCGCAATAAATTTTAATTGTATTTACCATCATTCCACCTTGTAGGGGCAACCATCGGCGCATTCATCATATACTGGTACACATGCGTGAATGAAGGCTGTCCGTAATTCGCAATTCGTAAAATCTTTCCTATTGCAGTTTTTGCAAGTACCACCTAACGCATGATCCACTAGCACCGCTAGATATTCGTCGCTTTCCTCTTCCTCTTTCTTTGTATAGGCGGATGTCTACACTGTCTTTACACCATAATGCGCAACTAACCGCATCACCTGACGACGTTGCTCCATATCCAAATCTTCAATGACATGTTTCATCAAACTTTCAGCAAACGTCGCTATCGTATTCGCCTTACGTTTCCATTCGCCCTGGAGATTAAACGATTCAATCATATTCTTTGATTCTTGGTTCATACAGGCCAATAACAGCACGTTTTGTTTGTTGCGACTATTTAAATATCGTCTCTTCACCTACTCACCCCTCCACCCAAATAATCGCTTGTTCATACATTTCGTATAATTCTTCAAATTCAGTATCATCGAGTACAGGCTTCAACTGTTTTAGTAATGGCAATGCCTGATACTTTACCTTCCAAAACTCTTCATCATTGTTACCTGGCCAATATGCCATGGTCATGATTAAATCTAAGGCTTCCGCTTTCAATTCTTCAATTTCATATTCTGTCATAACTTACCTCATTCTTTTAAAGCGGTTTCAATAATCGCCAATGCATGGCCTACTACTATGCGTTTTTTGCCACTCAAATTACAACCATCCATTAATTTGCTTACATATGCCTTTAATCCGTTAATATCAACTATTGTACAATTATTACTAATTACTAAATGCTCTGTTACTTCTTCGGTGATTATAATCTCGTCATCATATCCAGCCAAATATTCCTCGCTAACTCCTAACAGATCAGATAGTTTTGTTAGGTTTACACCTGTCAAGCTTGATGTGCCATTCTCCCACATTCTAACGCTTTGAATGGATACCGCAATTTGTTGCGCCATTTGTAATTGTGTTAGTCCTTTAATAACCCTTGCCTCTCTAAGTCGTTTAGAGAACGTTACCAAATTCTTTACTTTCATGTTTTACTCCTTATTTATTAAACCTTCATCCTTTATTTGCCATAAATCCATGTGTCTCGGTCCCTAAGTGTAACTGATTCACCAAAGTCTCTTAAAGCGTCAATTATCCACTCAAAACTATCCCATGCTTCATCACAATTCTCACAAACTTCTAACACGTCTCGCAGCTCCAATACTCTGCTGGTATAAATACTATAGAATAAGTAGTAACACCCCATCATATCAACAACGAATGTATCCCATTGATACATCGCCTTTGACCGACTCATCGTATATGTAGCAATTGTATCGCATGCATGATATAACACCATCGCTTGCGCTTTAATCCTTTGGCGATAACTGTGTTTCATGATCGTTTGCATTTCGTGCTTTAAAAATTCAGCATGATCATGCAATTTCTTAACCGTATCGTAATTAATTCGATGTTCTTTATCGCATTTTTCTTCTTTCACCATATTCTATGCTTCGACTCCTTTACACTTTCTTTGCATTCATTCTCCTTTTGGCCATCCCTTTGCTAACTAACCAATACGCCTTCATAAGCTGTTGGCGTCGAATCATTCTGCCTTTATGAAATTCCAAGCATCTTAACACTTTTTTTGTTGCATGATCTAGAATTTTCATAATTTCTTCATAGCTGTTCATTCCTATCACCGTCACCACCCCTTAATTTCAATTTCATATACGGAAGAGTTCAACCATTCATTTTTTCTTTTTTCATGCTCTTGTTTTTTTATAGGATTGCTATACTTTGCTCCAAACGCTTTCAAAACTGTGATGATTTCATTTAAGTTATCTTTTGACGCAACTCCATCAATAACTAAATCTACGTAATCATTAGAGTAATAATCATTCAAGCATTCCTTTCTTAACGATAAAACTCCATTTTCAACCGAAATTGTATACTGTGTAAGTTCGTCAAAGTCAAAGTCAATAGATACTTCGTTTTTGTTAAAATCACCATTTTCTTTTTCAAGGATAATGTTGTAAGCCTCGCCACCTACGTAATCATCCCAACATGGAATCCATAATAATTTCATTGTTCTTTCAACTCCTTAACTATCCGTCCTAAAATTTCATCTTACTCTTATGCATTTTACAATACGCCGTCTTTCTCTAAAACACGTTCAAAATTTTCTAACATCTCGTTATACTCGCTTTGTCGCAACAACCATTTATACTCAATAGCAACATAGTATGCAATTATGCAATTCAATTTATTAATCTCATTTTGGTCTTTGTGATACTCCGAAATATAATCCTCCAATAGTTGCAATCTTTTATAGTATATATACTCTAAATTATGCCGTTGGTAATATGATGGATTCTTTACATTATCGCTCATTTATTTTCCTCCTTATTCCCTCGCAAACTTTGACCTCTGAATGTCACTAACTCGCACGTATCACGTAACCTATCATAGATACGCTCGTTATATCGTTTCTTAATGTCATCCTTTGTTAAGTTGGTTGTAATGACTGTCGGTAGCATTCGGTCATATCGTTCGCCTATAATGCTTTCCATTTTCTCTACGATCCATGAATGGTGGTTTCTGTCGGATTCTGCGCCAAAGTCATCAATGACTAATAAGGGAACCGTTCTAAGCAATGTATCGTAATTTGCGAGCTCCTTACGGTCGCTATTCAGTAAGTTAAGCAGCTTATCATTTAAACTAATGTTATTCACGAATAGGCAACGTATGCCTTGCTCTACTGCCTTACGCATAATCGCAATAGCAAGTGTAGTCTTTCCAGTCCCTACCGTTCCTTTTAAGATAACCCCTCTGCCACTATCAATAGCGCTCCTCACGTTACATCCATATTTATACGCCTTGTTGTAACTTTCCTTGTTGCACTCATTAGGCTTACCGTGTTCTTTAAGCCAATCAAAGCTAATATGCTGGTGCCGTTTATGCACTCCGTACCGTTCTAACATTGGTTTAGGGTCGATATATACGGGATCGTCATACTCAACCTTTACATAGCATTCCACGTTATCTTTGCGTGGATTACCTAGAATGTCAGCAAGCCGTTTCTGAATGTCATCACCATTCATCGGTTTCGTTATCCCAATCGACTTCCCGATGGGTTCCATTGTTATATCCTCCATTATTTACATCACGCTCCTTACTGTTTAATATGCCTTTGACGTAATTAAGCTTACATACACCACGTTGTACCGCAATATGCATCGCTCGCTCTACCTCATCCTCACCATGAAAGTCTATTAACTCCTTCAACTGCTCACTAATGAAATGATTAACATCCCCAAAATGATTCATGTAAAGGAGCACGGTCTTACTTTCTTTCCTTTCTTTATTTACTTTCTTTACTTTACTTTCTTTACTTTGTCCATTTGCGTTAACATTTTCATCAGAAATGTATACATTTTTGTCTGAAATGTTATCATTGCGTATGCATTTACCGTCATTTTGAGTACACAAAGGTAACACATGCAAATTCGGAATTTTTTCTGGTCTTTCATAGAGTAAATATCGTTCATCCATTTCAACCGTTTTTCTTCGCTTACATGCTTCTAAATATCGTTCCTGTATGCCCCTAGATGTCAGAATTTTGAACGAGTTAAACAATTCCTCATTGAAGAATCCTCGCTTAACCAATTCCTGCACTACGTCACTCACTAAAGAAGCGGTTACATTGTCGCCGACGCTTTTCGCAAGTAAAAATGCTTCATCATCATTCCAGGTAATGTAATATCCCTGTCGATAGATGAGAGTTAGGAGCCTGATCGTTATCACGATACCTTTAGCTCCAAACCTCGCATCTACAAACTGGATTTTTGAATCTGTGAAAAAGTCCACATCCATGGAAAAGTACTGGATGCCTTTTTTCATGTAAAATCTTTCTTGTTAATTATTTGTTAAATAAGGGATCCATATATTCCCCTGTTTCAGTATTTACAGTAACACCATCATCCATTGTGATTACAGTATGTGGCTCATCCTGGTGGATTACCATGCCATCTGCATCGATGGTATCCCCATCAAATTCTGCTTCAAGTGTTCCATCATCTTTAATGGTCATTTTGCCACCATCATTCGTGATGGCATCTACCATTTGCTGTCCTTGCATTTCGATAGATAAAATACCATATTTACTAATTAACCGTTTGAGTACTGTTTTAATAGCCATGCTGTGAAAGTCAGTTAAGCCCCATTTTTCAGTACCACCTTTATAGTTCTTGCTGAACTTCCTAGCATGGGCTTGCATTTCCTCAATGCTCATGTAAAGGTATTTCTCGAATCCGTTTACTAGCTTGAAGTAGGCAATGTAACCTACGATTTTATCGGAGGTTTTCTCACCAAACTCATACTCGCCTGTAAAGCGGTTTTGTTTGATGATTTCTCCTTCATATACCTCAGCTGCGTTGATGGTCTGGTATTGACCAGTCCGCATAGCCAACTGAATGTATCCTTTATAGCCCATTTGAAACTGCGCTTCATTTCCGTAAGGAATGATATAAGCAAAGCCTAAATTCTGATTAATTGGTAGGTCTAGCGACGCCGCCATCGCACCAGCTGCAATGACTGTCTTCGGGTTCGCTTTTGCGAGCAATTTATTGTTATTAACTACCGATAATAGACTTGAGATAAACCCTGGCGCTTTCTTTCCTAGTAATTCCTCAAATCGTGCTTTCACACTTTCTTGAGATACTAAACTTTGGATAGTTACCGCCTTTTGTGATTCTGCCGTCTGTACGGCTCCTTTCTTGATGCTTAACCCCTGTGATACGCTTGCCATGTTGTAATTCCTCCTTATTTAATACTAAATGTTGAGCGAGTATCCTCGCCTTTTACTAAATATTGTTTATGTAATTCTGGATGATCCGCTTGAAACTGTTTTGTATTGAAGCGGGTTGACCCTTTACGCATTTTCCAAGTAACCTTGAACCCGCCAACAGTTCCTACCTCATTTTCTCCAAGCAAGGATTTCAGGATATTTTCAGCTTCATCCTTAGCCTCTGTGGCTTCTTTAATCTTTGCCTTTGCGGTGTTGTATTGGTTAATGTAATTCACCGCCACATCATCAAGTTCTATTGTCTGTTCGTTGGATTTTCCGTACATCATCTTGAGTGCTTCGGAGCTTGATTCGCTACCAGTAACAGCAGGCACTGTAGCGCTTTCAACCATATCCCAAAACACTTTACCCTCTCGGATGATAGCCTCGATGACTTCCTCATTTCTTGGGATTTCCTTGTATATAAAGGTGTTGCCACCAAGTAAGCAAGCAATCCACCAAGATGACTTGCCTGTAACTGCCATATAGTGCTGACATTGGATGTAATAGGATGTAGGAACCTCATCCCCTTCCCATTCATCTCGCTTGAATGCGTTGGCGGTCTTACATTCTAATCCCGCATCCACGCTTACAATCTCACGATCAATGTTGGCCAATAAGTACGGGTGCTCGATTGATTGTAATGTATAGTTATTGTTTCTAACTTTCCACCCTGTACGTTTTGCGAACTCCTGAGCGACCACTTCCTCAAGTACGTTTCCCCAATACATTGGTTCATTTTCCTCGACTGGTGGTAATTCCCCACGTTTGTCTAACCAAACACTCACCGCATCACGGTATTTGTTAAAGCCTAGAATCGCTGCCATATCGCTACCGCCAATGCCTTGTTTACGAGCCTCTAACCACTCATCATGAGTGGCATTTTTGCCGTTAAAGATTTTCCTGTACATGTTTTAGTGAACCTCCTCAATTTCATCAATTTCTGCCTTGATGATATAGGGAATGTCACTCCCTAGGATAAACTCCGCATAATCGCTATCATCAAAATTATCAGCCACATCATCAGGGTCTTGCCCTTCATCGAGGGGGATTGTAATATCAATGGGTACCATTGCGTACCCCCTCATTCGATATGTTTTACCACAATTCATAGCTTTTCCTTTCTATATCCAACGTACAGCCACTTTTCAAATACATCCACATGCTATAATCATTGTGAAAGGAGGTGAATGATTTGAAAAAGATATATGCAAACCTACTCGGAGAATGGATTCAATTAAATGATTCAAACGCCACTCTTGATAGTCATATTCCTCCAAGTGTATGGCTTGAGGAATGTCTACAAGATGCATTCAAATTCGATTATATAAACGTCCAATATGATAATCGTAATTACAGAATCCATCCTACTATGTTACAAATTGTTAGCGAGTAGTTTTTTTAACCCAGAAACGTCAGTAAGCATCACCTTGCTGGCGTTTCTTTCATACTCTCTATTTACTTCTATTACTAATGCATCCCATTGATGTTTAGGAATCCCCTGTAACATATCAACTATTTGATGTAAAGTTTGTGTATTATCTTCCATACTTTCTCCTAACTGTGGTATACTATGTGTAGTTATTTTGTTAAGTCCCTCGATGTTAGCGCATTTTTGAGGGGCTCTTTCTTTTAAGTAGAACTTTTGGCTATCCATATATACGATATAACCACTAGTCACCTGTGATGGTTTCAAGCTTAAAAATTTACAAAACTTCATCAACTCTAGAATTGTTAAGTTTACGGGCTTTCCATTAACCAACCGACAAAGCCTATCTTTTGGGATTCCAACCAGTCTAGTAATCCTACTTTGCTTGATTCCTCGTTCTTTACAGTATGCTTTTAAATCCACAACGTCACTCCTTAATCGCTCTAACCTTGAGCGACATCCCAGGATGAATTGTTCCATCTTGTAATTTGTTAGTAGTCATAATCTCCCTAATCGTTTGGCGCACATCTTCGGTTTCGCCCACCGCATCTTTTGCGATTGTCCATAAAGTATCGCCGTTTTGAACGATTATCTCACGTTCTTCAAATTCAACCACATTACTAGGGAATGTAGCGCTGTATAATCCAACCGCCAGAATAGGAACCATCGCAACCATTGCCACCCTATCCCAATAGATTTTAAAACTCTTCCGTTTCGAGCATTTGCTCGATTTTTTTTGTTTTTGCATCACTTTGTCCCCACCATTCTTTGAACTTATGGAAATAAATATAATACGTGTACGCCTTGCCGTTCATCTGAACCGCATCGCCCCATTCCCATTTGTTGGCACGTAATCCACACCGTACAAATTGGGGGGATACACCCATAATGTCGGCAATGTGTGTAGGTGTTACCTTCATATTGCCTCCTTAAAAGAATACCGACTTAACAACTTGCGCCAATACGTAAACAATGAATGCCACCACTGCCAACCACACTAAAAATGTTGTAAGTAAACCTCCGATTAATTTTGCCAATTCCTTAGCCATAGTTACCTCCCTAACCATAAAACAAATAAACTTATTACTATCAGCCCGACCACAGGCAATAGTGTGATTGTTGCGCCTATATTTTCTAGGCGTTTATTATGCTTGCGCTCTTCATCTTCTTGAAGGTGCTTGCGCTTGCGATTTTCTTGCTGTTGAATGTAAGCCAGCTGTTGCTCGACTTTCTTTTCAACTTCTAATTTCTGTTTGTGCTTGGCCATGATGTGGTACGGCTTTTGTTTCCGCACTCTTGCATTCTTATTTCTTCTTGGCATTAGACCCCCAGTATTTTACATAATTGATTTAACACGAATAATCCTACCCCTGCACCAAATCCAAGTGTTAATGCCGCATAAGTTAGCTCCAATAATTCCCCTGCTTTAGCTAACACTTTAATCATTAGAGTTTTCTCTAATTTCTTGTTACGGTGCACTAGTGCCATGTTTTTTTGATGGCTATCAGCAATATTGTGATACTCTTCATACGTTTTGTTATACTCCCATATTGGGCGTTGATTTAACAAGAAGTGAAGTGTATTGGCAGATAATAAGTTATCTTCTATTCGTCGAAAAATTTCTTCACTCGGATTATCCTTGTACTCATTAATACAAGTTTTTGCTAATTTTAAGAATCCATCTCGCCTATGAAAGATAAATTCTTCTTGCTCTTCGCTAATGCTTGCAGCAAATTCTCCTCTATCCATTAATGCGTTCCTCCATCAAAGAAATAAAGCTGTCTCTGTCCTTAATGAACCGACCTCTATCTGACTTTAACAAGTCAATAAAAGAATCGCTTATAACGCCTGTCATGCGACTAATCAACTGAGCATCGTAGACTGTGCTGACAAAGTTTAATAGGTCGCATTCTTCATCATAATCTACCCATTCATCAAAAAACTCATGGGCTACCTCCACAAATGTGTTCAGCATTTCTTCTAAGTACTCTAATTGCTCTTCTGTGAGCGATTTATAAAATTCATTGCTATCCATAAATTTGCTCCTTAAGCCTTGGGTCTAACTCAAACTGTCCCAATAAATAATACGCAGTTGCTTGGCCCCATGCATCCCAAAACCAGTCGTAATAATGTGAATGTGGATCAGAGTCCATCTTTGCCAACTGCCTATATTTAAGCGCATTGTCCACGGCTTTCTTATATCTAACCTGCAACTCTTGGTTTTGCTCACCAGTTAGTTTTATCAGCATCCTAATCCATCCTTTACAAAATCATTTAGTGGGAACCCACCTAGTTCAGCGTATACCCACGCTCTTTCAAGCTCTTGCTCGTATACGTAATGAGCCTCGCTCTCATCATCGTAGCCTTCTAACCATAAGCCTAGGTTCTTCTCCGCTTCCTTCGCCGACTTATTATGTAATTCATATAAATATTGCCTTTGTTGTTGCGTTAATCCTGGTAGCATCCTTCTTCACCTCCTTACATTCTGTACCGATACATAATTTCTAGCCTTAACAACTCCAGCAACGTATTCACATCGCCTTTTGAAAGCTCTACTCCATCGTCATCCATTCTATCCACGATAGATGTAGATAATTCTTTTAGTTCTTTATATTTCTCCTTCCAACAGTCACCTTCTGCTGGAGGTTTATCCTCAGCAAGTGCAAACAATCGAGCAGGAGAAATTTTTAAAGCCTTTGCAATAAGCAACCGTTTATCTTGCTTTGGGTAGTATTTACCATTAATCCAATCAGATATAGTTGACTCCCTAATTCCTGTTAATCTTGAGAGATCTTTTTGAGAGAATCCATACGCATCTATCAAAGTTGCTAAATGGCGCCCAAACTCTTTTTTTGTCATCCTTCTTCACCTCCTTACATCTCTCAAAGTCTTGCATCTGGGTCAAAGTTCCCTAAAATCAGATAGGCTCTAGCTTTTGCCAATTCAGCCTTAGCTAATTCAGAATATTCGTCCTTTCTTGTATTTGCATAGTCTTCAAAAAATGATTGTGCAGTATCTATGGCCTTGATATGTAATTCTTCAAGGTATTCATTTTGTTCTTCTGTTAACCCTGGTAACATGTTCATTGAAGGGACTATATTTACTTTTTCTTGTAATTCATGTAACTTTTCCATTTCTTTAATTGCTTCATCTAATTCTGTTTTATCTACTGAAATAGTGATGGTTACTTTGATTTCTTTGTTCATAAAGCCCCTCCAAATTGAATTACCAACACCACAATTAATGATGCAATACTAAATCCTAGTGAAAATCCTAATAAGATATCATCAAATCTATTACCCACGTTCATCACCTCACTTCCGTTGTTGTTTTTAGCTTACATTAATACGTTTTAATTCGTATTTTTTACCTAAAAAAATATCATCCATTTTTACTTTATAAAAATCAGATAATTTTTTCAGTAAATCTAATGGAATCCTAGTGCTATCATTTTCATATTTTAATAATGTTTGATAGTGTATTCCTACCGCATTAGAAACGTCATGAGCGCTTAAGTTATAATTAACTCTGATTGCTCTTAGCGTAAACTTTGACATTACACACTCCTCCTTTCCATATCTCA